>ERZ1034798.3-NODE-3-length-104433-cov-13.475598_pt1 | contig 104433 bp, 138 predicted proteins | sample MGYA00520690_ERZ1034798 | MGnify/ENA primary metagenome ERZ1034798 (study PRJEB33766, sample SAMN09781682) | gut metagenome | biome: gut microbiome | host: Homo sapiens | place: Madagascar | study: EMG produced TPA metagenomics assembly of the PRJNA485056 data set...
ACGCAAGAGGCCCGCATAGTGGACACATAGCCGTGATTATTCATATATCTTATTATCCTTTTTTATTTTAATGTTTGTAGGTGGGAGGTATCTATCCTCCAAACCATCAATTAAATTTACAGACGCTCCCAAACAGAGCCAGTCTTTTTTACTTCGATAGGAGCACTCATGCGAGTGAACACATCATCCTTGACAGGTGTCTTAGTCACCTTTTCAAACACAACAGCCTTGACCTTATTTGCCCAACCATCCAGTTCAGCAAACTCACAAGTCAAGCCCTCATTCCGATACTCTTCAGCCTGAGTCTTGTCCATAAACTTGGCCACTTCAGACATAATAGCATCGACCTTAGAGCCACGCTCGGCCTCCATACAGGCTTGCTTAAAAGCCCGCAGGTCACAAAGCTCGGCCTCAGAGTCCTTGATTGTCTTATCACGTTCCATGATAATATTATCACGATTCTCGATTTCGCCCTGTAGACGAGTGATTTCTGCCTTCATCTCATCAACAGACATTTCGGCCTTTTCTCCATCTTCAGGGTCTTTCTCTGGTTCAGTAAACTTGCGATACTGCTCAACGTTCTCAGGTTCAGCGAACTTCTTAATTTCATCAGTCTCGATAAAGTCCTGCTTTACCTCAACAACTTCATCAGCAAGAGTCAGGCCCTCTTCGGTCAGGCTGAAATTCAGACGATACAGCTTTTGGTCCCTATCCCGCAGAATAGCAAACTTCTGATTATCCTCTTCATAAATGCCAGAAATGCCATATTCCCAATGGTCCCGTTCATCAATAACACGCCATAGCCTACCCCACAGGTCGCCAATATCAACTGCACTAAATTCAACTTCGGCCATTTTACTCTCACCCTCCTCTCCATCTTTGGTATCTAAACCAAGTTTCTTATAAATCTTTTCAACTTTATTTACAACGGAAGTCTCGTTCTCTTTCTTGGCATAACCAAGAGCAGAGGCAAGACCATCCCGGTTGTAGACGAATGTATCGCCCTTCAGCTCCATTACTGGATACTTGAGGTGCTCGGAAGGTGCGTCCTCCCAGCCATCTTCGACAAGCATATAGACATCCTTAACAAGAGTGGCCTTGTTGTCAGCCTCCATAATCTTGTCTCTCATGGCCGTTTTATCCACTTCGCCCCATGCCTTATCAGACATGGCCTCTTTGGATTTATCAATCTTATAAGTCTTAGCCATACTTTCAATACGCTCCTTGGCAAACTTTTTCAAAGGGGTGAGATTATGTTCATTCATTTTACTAAAATATGCGTCTGCATCTTCTTGAGAGAAACGAACCATAGTCACATCAGATTCAGGACATGAGGGGCGAGTAGTCTGGCCAAGAGTAGTTACTCCTACGATATTAAAAGACAACACAACGTCATTCATATCATTATCATTTTCTGTAACCATGCTCATTTCCACGCTAACGGGGCGTTCGTTTTCACCCTCAAACATCTTACAATAATCCTTGGCGTACAACTTAGAGATAACAGCCGTGGCATAAGCCCTCAAATATCCGTCATCATCTTCTACAAACTCAACTTCTTGGTCTTTGGGGAAAATGCCCATGATTTGTTCAGACGGCACATGAGTAGTCGCATCAGTGCCCAAAATATTCATCTTGGCCACCATCCACTTTCCCAATACACTGCCCGCACATTCTCTCAACACGTCCTCAGAAATCTCAAGCCCATGGCTATTTGGCCTTGTGCTCAAAAACCCCACCTTGGCGATTGCAAATTCCTTTTCACTATAATCGTCAAACTGAATCTGCTGAATTGAGTCTACAGCAAAATTTACAAGTTTTTCCAATATCTCACCTCACTTCCTTATTGTAATTATATTAAGACTCAGTAATACCAAGTCTTTTTAACACCTTGTCAAGCCTATTCGACTTCTTAAAATAAACAGCCCCATTGTCAATATAAGAGGGCTTGATTCCGGCCTGATGGATAGCAAACGCCAAATCTTCATCGGCCATGAAATATTTGCTTAAATCATCTGGTGTATCTCTAATAACCATTATTTATCTTCTCCAAGAATCCAGAAATCAGGGATGTCGTGGTCATAGGCGGGGTTGTCTTTATAAATATCAATCTTATCACCGAGCAAAATTACCTGACTTACAACCTCATTCACATCTTCGAGTAAATCAAGCAAATCTGCGTAAACATGAATATCATTGTTATCAAGGGCAATTTTAGCACAGCCCATCATCATAGACTGAAACTCAATATTAACTTTTTCAAGGTCTTTAATAATCTCGATTACAGAACTATAGTCTTGACCACCTTCAGGCGTTGCTGCATAGTAGACCGGAATATTGTAACGTTCCAACGTCAACTCACCGATTTTATCAGATAGTGCCGGGTAAAAATGAGCAATTCCATGATGCACTAAATCAGCGGTCTGATTGTATGCGAACTTAACGCCTAAAACTGATACCAACCTATCTAAGTGACGATTCATCCTGAAGCACTCACCAATAAGCTCTGTAACGGCGTTAATTGTATTTTGTGTTACTAACATAATTTCACCTTATTCAAGACTTTCTCGGCTTGCTTCGCCGGAATCCGTCAATGTGGCCGAATCCTCTCGGGGACGGCCCCCAGTACCACCATCTTTAGTCGTATTGGTGTTCAATAGCATACTTAACTTATCAAGCATCTCACCAGCATGACCTTCAGTCAGACTTTGCTCAAAATCCTGTGGCTCCATACCAATAACGCTTGCATAAGCAGAGCTGTTCAACACAATACCCTTATCAGCCATCTTCAACAATCTGTCAAACCGATTAGCTCGGTCAAACTCATAAGCACACCCATCAAAGATAAACCTGAACTTATACTTCTTAGTCAATTTATTGACATAGAAATTCAAGAAATTTTGGAATTGACTATACATGGGCTTCATGATATTATACTGTTGTTCCACAGCATACTGAATCTCAGCATTGCTCATACGGTCAGAACTATAGATAACACGACTAATGCCGCCACCCTGACCGGCAGAGGATTTAAGCTGACTTTCATAAATGTCAGTATTACTATCATTGTACTGATACATCCGTGTGTTCTCAGTGGGCATAGCTACAGCCTTCACATTGTCAGGCAATCCGGCCTTGACCTTACCCATAAATACGCCTAAAGTAGTGGGGTTGATAGCAAACTGGTCAGCCTTCGTACCAGACTTGGCATTGTCAAACAGGCGCAATTCACCAGCAAGAATGGCATAAGCAGAGATAAGGTCTTTGTTGTATTGTAGTTCCTCAATTTCATTGTTGCGCAGAGTAGAGAGCATATAAGGCGCAAGGAATGGGGTTTCATTAAAATTGCTTAGGTCACGTTTGAAAGCCCAAGCCCCATCAGTAGGACTTGTCTGAGTCCACATGGCATAAGTGCCAGTACGGTCATTCAGCACATTAGAGGGACGATAATTGGTAATACCTTCTGTTTCTCCAAACACTCGATTATAGTATTTCTTAAAGGCTGGGTCAAACCCATCAATATCGACACCGGGATTCAAGAAATAGGTCATATCCACGTCGAACAGCAGACCCCTTTCCCAATACCCTGTCAGCATACACCTGTCTTGAGGCATCAACTGTAAGGTGCATTTCATGCCTTTATTGCCCCACTTGGTCTTTCTAAACCAATAATACCCAACTTCAGTGGTCATACACTGCTGAACAACACGCCTAAACTCGGCCTTATAATCAAAGCCGTTTAAGAACTGATAGACCCGCTGTTTATCTTTCTTATAATCTTCAGACTGGTACTCCTCATCAGTAAACGCATTGGCACACACGACCTGTAAATCAAAGGCCAGTACATTAGCATAAGATTCCAAAGTTCGTGCAAAGATAATATCCCAATGCTTCATGAACTCGGTATAATCTTGTAATGTGGCCGCACTTTGCTTATAACTCTTAAGCGCGGTGCGTAACTCTTGCATGGTGAATGGGCGAGGTGAATTGTTTAGGCTGTTCATCAGCTGATTACTCATCCAAGGCGAATAAGCTCCTTGACCATATCGTTCAGCCGTATAAATCGTCTCAGCAAAATTGATTACATCTTGCAACTGAGACTGTGTTAATTTTTCTATCGGCATCTTGCACCTCCTTCCTATTTATTAAGTTAAATTACAGTTTCTCCAATTGTTTATTGCAAAAATCCTGATAAGCCCTTTCAGAAGCGGGGCCAAAAGACCCGTCTACAGCCACATCATAACCAGCCTTCTTTAGCTGAGTCTGCACCCACTTCACATCACTGCCAGTATTATATCTAACCAGCACCCGTTCGGGCTTGGGGAAGGGATTGGTTGTACTTGTATTATCGCTCACGGTGTTCTTCTCCTCAATGATAATAAAGGCATTGTCCATACGGTTCTCCGATGTAGAATCAATAGTCTTACCATTGTACTTCATCATATAAGACCCACCGCCATCCAACTTAACAAGTTCAGTGAATCCCATAGCAGAGAATTTTTTGTAAGCCTCGCCGCTATAAATCAGGTTGCCCGTACTGGACTTCCAACCCATCACATAAATCTTGTTGCTACCAGCCTTCAGCCCCACAAAAATATGCTTAGTTGCATACAATGTAGACCCATCCCAACCTTGGCCAGTTACATAAGTCTTGAACTTGACATCTTGGCTATTTCTAATAACGGGCACACCAGTCACGGCATAATCATAACTAAAATCAGTATGCACCAAATCCAATACCTTGGGAACACCGTTCTGGATAACAAATGTAGATACGGTCTTACCATAGAATTGATTCATATAGCTCCAACTACCAGAATCAAAGCAATATTTGTTCCCTTGAAACTTGCCCCGTTCAGCACAATATTTCTTGACAGGGGCCAAGTCGCTTTCAAAATCACACACAAGGTGACCAACAGGGAGTGTGAATTTTACGCTACCCTCATTATAATTAGCAAAAAAGTTAGCGTTAGTATAGGTCTTTTCAATTAGGTTTTTCTTACGCTTAGACTTGAGCGCAATCCTAAATTCACTTGGGTCGCACTCAATAATATAGACATTGTTTTGTTTGTATTGTTTCATTATATCACCTTACCAAACAAGTTGGACATTCTCATAGTCAATATCATCTTCGGCCATATTTTGATTATACTTGTTTTCTATCTTGCTTGCTATATAATTCCCATAAGACAGCACAACAGCGCGGTCTTTGGTCGCATTGCGGCCTTCTTTCAACCTTACTCTACCGTCCTTAAACTCGGCGCTCAAATTCACGGCCTCTTGAATCATCATATCAACTTGGCCATGAGGAGCCATAACATCCGCAAATTCTTCACTACTCATATCAAAATAAGACCCATCATCTTCTATTTGGGTCTGCTTATCTTGAGTATTTATTAAAAACTTGATATTATTGCTATCCAGCTGTCGCCTTAACTCCATCCACATCGTTGCATTAAGGTCGGCAGTACCAATAATAGGTATCATACAAGCGATTGCGTTCTTATCGACAGTACGTTCCACAAGGTCTTGCAATTTATTATCTGGTAGTACCTGTAGGTCTTTTTCTGTGCTGACGGTTAGGCCGTTAGTTTTTCTGTTACCAATGCCTTTATCAGGTTCCCACTGCATCGTAGTTTTGTTATATAACGTCTCTCCCCCCGACCTGGTATCCGGTATAAAATAATCAGCATCATAATCCCAAAACAGCTCTCTGGCCCTATCCGCAGAACCCAAACTGTCACTGGCCTCATGACCCTCCACATAATCCACATGACGCTCAAACCGATTGCCTTTCCAATGCAACGACATCAACATAATAATCGTATTGTCATTCTTTTCACGAGACGTGGTATTGGCAAAGGCGTAGTCGGTAATAACCAACCTTATCTCATTACTCTCTTTAGGTGGATTGTGCATATCTTTACTCACATACAAATCAATCTCTGAGGGCGGATTAAAGGCGTGTTCAATGACCTGGTTATTCTTAAAAGATTTATAAGAAAAGAACGCATCTTCGGCTTCGCCAATGGCCTCATTATACAGCTCTTGGCGAATGATTATCTCAGGGTCGTTCTTTAGAGCTTCAAGCAAATATTCCTCTGTTTTCAGCCCTTCTTCAATGACATTAAAAATATCAAAGGCAAAGACCTTATATGACACCCTGCGGCTCATATAATACCCAGTAACACAGTTGGTAAAATCCCTGTAAGCCCAGTCTGACTTAAACCGGTTAGAGGTAATATATGTGGTCTTGGCTTGTTCGACCCATCGTTTCTGCTTCTTGAATTCATCATTGGTTCGCATAAAGTCGATTTGGCGAGGTCGGCGCATGGGGTTAAAGACGGCAGAAATGATATGTTTCTTTAATTGCATGGCTTCTTCAAGAATTAGCCAAGTGCAACGCTCCCCCCTTGCCGAGTCAACCATAGGCAATACTCGAATACTCGACCCATTGAACGGGAACAGCACAACAGCCACATCATTGTCTCTTTTGACCTGTATCATACCCAGCTCCAAGAATCGGCGCAAGACCTCTGAGTGTTTCATGATAATCTCATCACGAATCTTACGCTCAATCATCTTGTTAGCCTGGTCAATGGTAGAGGCTGTAATTACAATTTCGCTATTTGGGAACAGCAAACACCTAATAACAGCACCCAAACCCAATACATAAGTCTTGGCTGAGTTACGACTACACATATCAAACGTAACCTGGGCATTAAACATCTGCCACAACATATAATGCTGATAAGGCAAGAGCTTCATCTTCAAACGCCATTCTGCATAAATGCCAGGATTATATCTAAACAGCGTAGTCCACTCTATCTGTCTTTCTTCTTGTATGTTGTCTGCATAACCAAGAAATTCTTTTCCATCTTCATCTCCGGCCAATTTGTATTGTCGAAAAGAGGCCATTTTCTTTGCATCTGAAACAAAAGGCATATTATCACTCCTTAGTAATAGAAGGATAATCTCTTGTTCCAGCTATCAAATTTCTTAAGGGCCGCATAAGCTGATTTTCAAGATTATGGCAACCGCAATAATCCTCATAGGCACTAATATCCTCAAGTTCTGCGGGCTTATACTTTTCCATCATGGCTATCTGATATTCAAGTGTTTTTTCAACATCGGTCTTGGTATTGCTTTGAAATTTATCCAATTTCAATAATTCAAGGATTTTCTTGATATTATCTTGTGCCTTAGCGATTTCGTTAATATCCTTGCTTTTATCAGCCTGTCGTTTTCTCAACTCAGCCTTACACAAGTCTCTATATCTAAGTTCCATTGGGGTGTCAATAGAGAACAAATTCTGAGTATATGCTTCATAAAGTTCATTCAACAAGTCATAATCTTCAGGCTCGAACTCGCCCCAAACCCTCTTCTGTTTAGCCAAATCAACAACCCTATCTTCTTCACTTTTCGTAACATCATCTTGGCTAATCTTTCTCTCAACAAAATCATCAAGCATCATATCACTCTGCCAAAAACCCTCAACCTGAAACCCCATATCTTTAAGAGTATTATGATAAGACATAAACAAGGTAGTGCCCTTGGGGGCCTCAAAATTCCGTTTGGCTGCTATATCATAATATTCTCTGATAACAGGATAACCCATCTCGGCGCATAAGCACCACAACGCCCCACCATCAGACTTTAAGGCTTCTTGATATTCCTTAAATCTGGCCGTCAAGCAAGAGCGGCACAAAGGCAGATATTTATGATGGCGAGGGTTTAGGCTTTGGATAAAGTATCTATTTTCCTTTGGACTCATACAGCCCACACACCACGCTTGGGTGTTTCTGTTAAATTCTGCCATATTTCCTCTTTCTCCCACTCATAAGAAAAGCAGGGACAAGATACCATCTCGACCCCACTTAACCGTATGAGAAACCCTTATTTTCCATTATTCAATTGTTCAATATTCAGTTGTTTTTACATACTGACAGTTTGGCTTTAGACCACTTGCCAGAGATACAGGGCATAGCCCTTAGAATCACCTCCTCTCATACTTTAGTCTGATAAATACAGACAGTTGGACGCAAGGTAGTGACCCTCCTCTCGTAAGAGAATTTTCCAGCCCCTGTTGATTAGTAGGGACGAGCCTTTAGCCTGTGCTCAAGACATCTTTTTTAAGTCTCTTAGAGCTACAAGTCGCTAATTTATATGCCGCCACACGACAGGTCAGCAATCTTTGTTGGGTTTAGTTAAATGTCTCACCTTTCGGCTGACAAGATGGTGCGAACGGTCTTAGCGGTTTTGTGCGACCAAATCACTACCGCTCAAGTTCGCGGGTCGATATATTCAAACTTGCCCCTGCCCGTCACAGGCCCCACAAGCATCTGTAACGTAATAAAGTTAAACAGGGGCAAATATTGAATCAAAGATAATAATTACGATTCCAAGTTTTACCATTATCGGTATACAAGGCTACATAAACGCTGGGTCGAGCCGATACACGAATCTTCTTCGCAAACGAATCAATCCCAACAATCGACCCAACGCGAGTGAACATCCTATCACCAACTTCGGTGATTCCGATGGTCTTACTCTCAGGCCGATGCAAATGGCCACCATAGCCCTCATCAATATCAACATTATATAGATTGCTAAAATAATCCATAGTGGTAGTCAGGTCTTTATCTTCTCCATGACAGAACATCACATTGGTCCCACGGATATTCTTAATGGCGATTTCTTGATAATCATCAATCTCAATACCAGCAATGCCCTCATATCGTTGCTTCATATAAGCCACTACAAACTTGGTCAAATTTTCGTCCTCAAAATTAGGCCGACTCTCTAAGAGTCTCTGACAATCGTGATTACCACCAACTGTAATGACCTCAATGTCTGTGCCCAATTTTAGTCGCAAATGTAATAACCAACGACACATATCCTCAGAAAACCGAATAACAGTATCAATAACAGGCTCTCGCAATTTTAGCAGAGATGATGTTCTGAGAATATTTTCAAAGCAATCCCCCAGAACAGCCACCTTGCAATCCTTAAAGTCAATACAATCGGCCTCAATCTGGTCGATTAGATTATATATCCTATGCCACATGATTTCATAGCTATATTCGTTTACGGTTTCACCATAGAGGCCGCGAATACTAAACGTTGAGCCAGCATGAAAATCAGACAGGGTAATAAGCAAAGTAGAATCCCCATCAAGCCGATATGTATTCTCATGCTCAGGTATCTTTAGTGGCTCAAGTCGGCCAATGGCCCTAATCAACTCTTCGGTAAACAAGTCGTTTCTGGCCTCTGCCCGCTGTATGGCATTGTATTCAATGTTAGTTGTGGACAGTTTAATTCTTTCAGCCTTGATTTGACTTAGCAATTCTTTAAGTTCACCGGTCTTGTCGCCCTCGACTTCCTGTCCCTCTGCGTTCTTCAAAAAGATACTAAATACCTTACTCGCCCTACGTAGATACTCCCCTGAAAAAACATCTCTATAGTCTGGGCCAAGGATTTCCTCAGCCCAGTCTTGATAGTCAATTATCTTATCCTCAAGGCGTTGTGTCGCCAACCTCGCTTTATTTAGATACGTCATTTACATTTTCCTCTTCCTGCTTATTAGCATATTTCCACTTATATCCTCCGGCAGTTTTCTGCTTGCGCAACGGGTCACAACAGTTAGATATATAAATCTTACGAATACCAGTAGCCTCTTCAGCCTTTGTCATAGATTCAAACTGCGCAATATAGCGCCCTGCTAAATCCATCTGAATAACAGGCTGGGCGTTACAGCCCTTGTCAACAATTCGTTCGTTAGCCTCAATCTTCAATCGTCTTTTCACCTTTAGCAGTTCCTGTAATTCTTGCTGTGCCTTTTCGCGACGCTGCTCCACCATATCATCTACAATATCGACCATATTCACAGTTTCAGCCCTAAGTTCACGCTCATAATCTCTGGCTTTCAATTCACCAGCTTTAAGTCGCTTGCGGTAAGTCTTAGTCACGCCCTGCATATTGATGTCGTTAATGAAGTCATCTTCGGGCAAAAACAAAGGATAGACCCTTGGCGGGACTTTATAAGAAACAATCTTGCCGTTTTTCATGCGCTGGGTTTGAGTATAGCCATCTTCTTGTCTTACCATAAACGTCCCTATACCCGGTACTCTGCACTTGCCATTATAAAAGACCTCACGAATGATGACTTCTTGAAAGGCCGACCACCATTCAGCAGCCGTCTGGGTAGAACTACTATCTTTCCATCTACAGGCTTGTTTGAAGAACTCCTTGTTAGTAATCATCATGGCATTAGTTGTTGCTTTACTCGCCATTATTATCTTCCTCTATTTCATCATTTTCCATTTCTTCTTCATAAACAGCCGTATCAGCCGTTCCAAATTTCATTGGGTTTTCTTCGCCCAATTCAAAATACGATGCATCTTTAAGAGCCTTAGCCCATTTAGACCCGACTCTAAGCACGGTCTTTTGAAACCCCGGAATATCCATAGGCTCATTGTACTTATGTTCCTGCGGGTTCCATGTCACAACGTTGGGCCGGGGATTTATCTGTTTCCAACTGAAATATCCAATCCTACCAAATGGCACTTCCACATTACCTAAAAGGGCCTCTTCTGTAATCTCAGCGTACAAGTCCATTACTGTCTTTATCATCTCAAGCGGGATGCCGCTGCGCTTAAAAATCTGGTCTGCGACCTCACGGTATGTAAGGCTTGGTTTTTTTGAATAAAATCCCATGATTTTTACTCCTTTTCCCTAATAGAATAATCTGGTTGAACGGGGGTGGTTTCTCAAACCCTTAAGGCACAAGGACTTTAGCGAATTAAACCGCCAAACCCTTGCGCTCTCTAGACTTTTGTCTGTTGCCCTCTAAATAACACTCATCAGAGCAATAAATATCCTGATTTCCCCGTTTTGGCTCGAATCTTCGACCACACATCGGACAGACTTTGCCACTAACATTGGCTTTAAGATTAGCAACAATGACATCGCCGAAACAGGCCCACAGCATTTTCTTTGTACCAGTTTTTTGCACGGTATACAGATAGGCCACAAGTGTATTCACCACATAACTAAGTTCGGCCCCTGTTTCTTCGAGAATCTTATCTCGAATATATTGATACATGAACAAATCTTCTTGATTGCTGTGGTTTTCATCTTCGGCTTTAAATAAATAGTTTTGGTGAGTATTGTAATATTTATAGCGCTCAATAATTTTACTATCTTCTCGAATGTCAAACCCAGCGCCCTGATTCATTAACATTCGATAATCAAATTTACCAATGGTCTTGCAGTATTTAATTTTCTTATCAGGAATTGACAGAGATAGTCGATTCATGGCCGATTGATTAGGCTTTTCTGTTTGATGAGGAAGTTTATCTTTGGCGAATTGAAAGAAATAAGGAACATTGGTTTTGGTATAAGATTTGATGATTTTATCAATTTCTTTAGGACGGGTTGGCGTGTACAGCGTCTTAGCCGCATCAATAACAAAGTTATTCTCCATACACAACCATCTAACAACATCAACCTCTTGTTGGCCGACATGACCATTATTCCAAATCTTGGTGATATTATTACTTATAGGCCCAATATTGCCAGTTGTATATGCCTTAGTCATGCCGTCATATAAAGTCTCGTTACTCAATAGGCCACCTTTGGCCTTTTTCATTTCATAGTATAAAGGGACAACATCCTGCATATTGCGCTTGGCAATTTTTGTTAGGGTGCGGTCTTTTAAGACCAATGTTTTGTCTCCGTCGCACATAGGAGTTACTGACTATATCATAACCATGCGGTTTCCCGTTTAGGTTCGGTGCGCTTCGGAGGCGGGAATTTCACCAGCCCCCTACTCTACTCGGTTACTTTGAGATGGCCCATTCAGCCACTCATATCCTTTCGATAGTCGATAGAGGTTTTGAATGAATGAATTAAAACTGATGAAGATACCAGCCTTGGTATCCTTGCTTTCGTTTCAGCTGTTTAATAATATATTCTTTATTGACATTAGCGTTAAGAGCGAGTTTGTCAATTATCCAATCAACAGCGTCACGCTGGCAATCGAAGCTATAAATAGCATTGTTATTTCGCCAATCTGCTACAAGCTGGCATTTTCTTGCTCTACCATTTTGCTTGCGAGGACGAGATTGTTTCTCTTTTGCCAATGATTTATCTTTTGCATATTTTTCGCTCAACTTGGTATTACCGTAATTTGGGTTATCTTGACCAAATTTTCCAACATATCTCCCAGCTTTTGCAGAATGTGATATATTGTCTTGATGAGTTGCCCATTCAAGATTGCTGGCCACGGGATTGGTGCGGTCAAAATCTTTATGATTAACCTCAGCCCCCTCAAACCAACCATCAACAAATTGATGAGCCACTAAGATATGAACTTGTAAAGTCCGATAAATTTTACCGCCATGAGAATTATGGCCCATAGCCGACACCACGCAATAACCGTCATGATTATATCGCCATTCACGATGGACAAGTTCACCCTGTCCATTCTCAGTAAAACAATCGCCTTGTTCATTAACCTTGTATCTACATCCAAGATAAATTCCTTCTTTATACATTTTTTCACCTCCTCAAAATTGATTTAATTCATTCATTCAACTTCCTACGGGGTTGTACTCACTTTCCCCGTTGCCCTTTCGGACATGGCACATTTATGCCTTCACACCGTTTTATATCCCAATGTTTCCATTGGGTTCGACTGCGACTAACTAATCGAACTGTAAGATTCTGGAAATCGTATCATGGCAACTGGTATATACGCACTTCGTCATACCAAACCATCTATCCAGCTCTTCATTCCGTACATTATTCCTAATCGGCCATTCACGATACAAGTGAGGGCTTCTCAAACAAGCTAACTCATCGCCATCACGATAATTTCTACAATACACTTGGCCATCTTCCAACAATCCTTTGGGATTTTGTTCACCTAAGAACAACCATTCACAGAACGCATATAAATCAGGGCTAAGAAATGTATAATGGCCATTAACTCTAAGCCGCCCAGCCTTAGCTTGTTTGACCAGACTCTTTTTTGTTTGCTTGAGCACATCGCGAGAATACTGGTCTTTGAACAGTTCGGGATAGATTGTTAAAGCCTCTTGAAAACAACTCTTATCTGTATTGTAATCTGTAGCCCCAAGCAATCTCATGGTCGTTTGATAATCAGAACCAATTGTTTCAATTTCTTCAACGGTCTGTTGAGTTAGACGGCCAATCTCTTCATCGGTCATATCGCTTAAAGTCTGAAGCATCTGATAATTGATTCTGGCTTTAGAAATATAATCTTCTTCAAGATTGCAATAACAAAACTCGCAACCAAAATTTTTGAACTTGGCCTTATAACACTCCCAGCTGTCATAGTATTTAGCCATTTTGAATTGACTCTTGGTGAAGATATATTTTACTTTTTCGGCAATAATGTGGTGTTCATTGCCGTAAATATCACAAACAACAGCCTCACCTCCACATTTTTCACGAATAAACTCATCAAACGCAAAAGTGACCAACAACCCCTTGAACCAAGGCCCCCTCACCATGCGAGTTTTCTCACCGAGCATGATGCCACAACCATCCATATGCGGAATAGTAACACCCATATGCTTGCGCTCAATCTCATAAGTAATGTCACTAATGTAATCTACAAGGCCAGGAACATCAGTCTCAAAGTCGTCAACAACAATGGCTTTATCAATATCAAAATCTTCCCAAACGTCAGTAGCGGAATTGTTGAGCGCCAAATAAGCAAGATATTTATTTGGGTTTACACCTCCGGCGTAATTGATTTCATCGAAATCAAGGCCACAAGTTAAGCGGTCTTTAACCACAGCATAAGCAGATTCTTTAATAAAGACCGCTTTTTTTTGACGGATTTGGCCAGCTGAAGCAGTAAGAAAGATATATTTTTCGCCTTTATACATAAATCCGTCAAGAATAATATTCTTGAATACCTGAAAGAAAAACACATTGACTACTATTACAAGGTCAGTCAATTCATTAGTCTTTAATTTCAAGGCTCTGGTTAAACTTGATTCAAATAATGAAATGACGTTCTTGGTATTTAAAGATTCTGGATTTAGCTGCCTAAGTGCCCTATCTTCTGCCCGTTTATCAAGGATACCAGATAACTTGCCCTTCTCTTTAGCCAGCACTCGGTTAATAACTGATTTCCGCCAATCTTTTGATTCTTGCCACCATTTGTCTTGTGGCTGTTTTCTTAAATCCTTTTTATATTCGCTTCGTGCTTTATAAAGTTTCAGTAGACGTTTGTGATAATATTGTTCCCGTGGCTCATAAAAAGCATCTGTCCCAACAGAAAACGCAAATACTTGTTTTGACAAGCTCATTCACTAACCCATCCAATCCATTCTTCTAAAGTCGGTTCATATATATCATCCCAAACATCTGGCTCTGTATCTTCCAGTGTTTGAGTATATACCTGATAGCTCATTTCCTGCCAAAGCATGGTCTACCTCCTTCCTGCTTTGTTTTGTTATGGGTATTGTACCATAATTTGTGCAATTTGTCAATAGATTTTTTCAAGAATTTTGTTCATAAATTGTTTACAATTTTAGGGGTTGACAAAAGCGGGATTTTATGGTAAAATAAATAGGTATATAACAAGTTATATAGTATTATAATATAGTAATTAAAACTAATATGTCTATGTCTATATAGATATATAGACTTTAACATATATACTCTAACTTGTCAAGTATATACAGAGTTTTGATTTGAATATATTAGACTGCGTTAGCAGGATAATATATTCAAAGAAAAACTCAAGTAAAAAGAAAGTTGGCCACTTATCGCAACCTCAACCACAACGTCAATCATAACATTGGGCGGATGCCCAAGCCGCATCCGCAAACTACGCGCCGGTCACATTCGTTTCTCTTCTCAGCGTAGACAAATAATCAATCTTTCTAACCCCAGAATCAATTTGTTTTGCTCCGGAGTATAGTTTCATACCCCCGCCTCGTTGAAGCAAAAATAGAGTTGATTTTCTTGATAATTTATCTACGAAAAAAATACTTGACAAATCTTCAACGTCATGGTACAATCTCCGTGAGGTGAAATTATGGCCCGAACAAAACAACTGAACGCTATAGTGACCTATGTGGGCACCCCCTACATCGTCAATGACCTGGGAGAAAACAAATCACCAAGATTTGAGCTTTACAACACAGTCACCCATTCAGTTAAATCCAAGTCTGATAATCCGTTAGATTTTGAAAAATTTATCTTTGGAGATGATGAAGATGCTGAACTTTCTGAAGAATCTACAAAGCCAGAGAGAAGCCGAAGAAAAAAGAATCAAGGAGCTGATTGAGACTCGCTCTCAGCTTGAAGATAAAATCGCCTTCCTTAACGAACGGGCTAATGCAATCACCCAAGCCAATGCGGATGCTCAAGCCAACGTTGATAGTAAACTTGAATCCCTACGCTTGGCTGAGTCTGGGTTTGGCGCTTTGGAAGAAATTGGATATGAGCGTTATGTCCCAACCATGGAGTCTGATAATATCGAGAAAGAAATCTTCAGCGCAGAGTTTGATATTGCTGATATGATGGTCAAAGAACAGGTCGTACAGTATAACCGGGTATATCGTATTGATAATTCTAAGGCCAAAGGCAAACGGTTCCAAGAGAACTACGGTAAAAATCTACTTATCGGTTTCAACGGTTATGTTCAGGCCAAAGAAAAGGCCATTAGTGAAACCAACTACAACCGTAGCGTTGAGTTGATTGACAATTGCTTTGCTAAGTTTAACAAACAAGGCGCTTTACTTGGTATCATGCTGAACCCTAAATATTTAACGCTAAGAAAACAAATATTAAAATGCAAACTTGAATTAAAAATTAGAAAAGCACGAGAAAATGCTAAACTGCGTGAAGAACGTAAGCGGATGCGAGAACAGGAAAAATTGTTGGAAGAAATCGCCAAAGAGCAAGAACAACTTGAGAAAGAACGTAAATCTATGGACATTGCCTTTGCCAAGGCTCTAACCAATGAAGAGCGTGAACTAATCAAGGCTAAAATGAACGATATTGACAAGCGTATGGATAACTTAAAATATCGCCGTGAACATAGTAATGCTGGTTGGCTATATGTGATTAGTTCGCCCAGTTTGCCCAATATGTGCAAGGTCGGTTGCACTCGCCGCCTTAATCCCACAATTCGTGTAAAGGAGCTTAGTTCAAGTTCTTTGCCCTATGCGTTCAGAACACATGGCTTTGTGTTTAGTGATAATTGTTTTGAACTTGAAACACAAATGCACCATTATTTTGATGATAAACGTGTGGCTCCTGATAGAGAATTCTTTTATATCTCGCCTCAAGAAGCCATTAGTGTGCTAAAAAATAAATTTAACCAAGAAGTCCATTTTGAGGATGTTGAGAATAGCCATGAACAAGACTCAGATTGCTAAACTAATCCAACGTCGTAGATTACAACTACTTGTACACAGTTGTATTTACTACGCATACAATGAAAATCTTGTAACAGATGACATATGGACTAAATGGGCTTTAGAGCTTGAAGAATTACAAGCACAATATCCAGAAATTGCTAATAAGGTTAGATGGGCTGATGCTTTTAAAGACTTTGACCACAGTACAGGTTATAATCTACCCTTTGACGAAAATGGAATCAGGTCAAAAGCAATCCAGTTACTAAGATATTCAGAAAAACGAAAAGATAAGGAGAATTAACATGACACACGAAAATTTTAAGAAACTACTTAAAGAACTTGACGGCAATGCCTCTGAGACCTTAGCCGAAAAGAACGCCCGTTATTCCAGTTCTGATGATGCTTTGCATAACTTTAAGTCTGGTGCAGAAATCATGGGGGGCACACCGGCTCAGGCTTGTTGGGGATATTTGACTAAACACCTCACAGCCCTTAGAGACATGATTCAGCGTGACGATTTTAGTAATCGTGATGACTTTCTTGAGAAAGTTCAAGATTCTATGAATTATTTGCGATTTATTTGGGCGTTAGGCAACGAAACTAAATCAAATCATCCCGTATATAACTCTGATGTTGATGCTGGTGATTGTTGTGATTGTGCCAACTTTAATATGGACAACGTTTCTGACATTTGTTATCATTGTAAGAACAGTGCTTTTCCCGGTACTCCTGAATACGATAGTCGTCCTTTGCTGTTTACGTGGTCTGATGAGTGCCCTGATTAAAATTCCTTGTTGACAAGGTAATCAAACTATGCTATAATAGCTCTATAAAGGAGTGATATTATGATACAGTTTAATAATAAAAAAATCAATAGATATTTGGATATGGCCAAAGAAGCCAGTACGCAATCTGATTTCACCAAACACAAACTTGGAGCGATAGCTATTTATCGGGGGAGTTTGCTTGCTACAGGATGTAATTCTTGTAAAACCTCGCCTGTGCAAAAACGATACAACAAAGAAAGAGATTATCAGGTGGGTGCCCCGTTTAAAAATTCTAATTGCACTCATGCAGAGGTATCTTGTCTGACTAAGTTGCGTTATCTTGATATTGACTTTAGCAAGATTAAGCTCTATGTTTATCGTGAGCATAAGAATGGTATTAAAGCCCTTGCAAGGCCATGCCCAGCTTGTCAAAAGATGATTAGAGACATGGGAATTAAAGAAGTCTGGTACACAACAGAAAATGGGTTTGGATATGAATGGATGGAGGATTAAGTATGAAGTTGAAAGATTGGTTGCCGTTTATTTTTTATTGTTTAGTTGTTGTTGTAGTTATTATATTTGCTATTTTTTATATTAAAAGCATTGTAACTGTGGATATTCCGGTTTGGTTAAAACTCTTTTTATTGAGAGGCAAGTAAATATAAATGGATGAAGGATTAAGTATGAATAATTTTAATCGTTATACATTTCGAGATAGTGACGGTACTTATTTTGTAAGTGAGGCCGATTGTTACACAGAAGATAATTATTATACTGGTGATGCTATTGAACGTTTGGCTAAATATGAAGATTCTACACTACTTCCTGAGCAAGTAATGTTTGTTAAAACAATTATTGATTCAACGTTTGGTGATACCAGTATTGTAGAGCGTATTAGAGAGTTGTTGAAAGCTGATAGAGAAGGTCGGTTAATTATTGTTAATGACACACCTCGCCAAATTAGCCCATGCGATACTTGTGAATCTGGTTGAGGAACGGCTTCTGCAACCGGCTATGATTCATGTTTTAATCATTGTGAAAAGTTGGCCGAATATAGAAAACAGGGGGGCTGACAATGGCTGGCATTAAGACAAAACTGAATGTTGGAGATACCGTGTGGTGGGTGCATTGTCCAAACAAAATATACAAGGGGACAGTCGAAGAAATTTCATGTTGTGATTATCAAGGGGCACTGTACTGCCAAATTTATAGCCCGTCTTTTAAGCGGAATCCGTATCCAACCGTGCATTGTTCCAATGTTTTCAAATCCAAGGATGATGCAAAAGAATTTGCGGAGTATCAAAAAGCAAACCCTAACGATGTGCTCCCCAAGTGTATGGAATGCCACTATAATGCGTTCAAGGAGGGATAATCATGGCTAAATACTTGGACGAGATTCCTGCTACTAAGGTAGTATCACTTCACGACATTTACAGAGTTATTGCAGGACATAGCTATTATCATGGCGACCATATCCTTGCAGCATTGACATGTATCGCAGAAGGAAAAGAAGTGAACCCTGTACGCCCTGCTGATGTTGCCCCGGTGGTACATGGATGGTGGCTTAAAGAGGAAAAGGAAACATACTGCCCTGTGCAATATGGAGAAGATGGCGAGCCGATTTTGCATAAATACACCTGTTATACTTGTAGCTTATGTGGTAGAAATTCTGGCACATTAGAGCCGTACTGCCATTGTGGAGCTAAGATGGACGGAGGTAAAGAATAATGGCAAAGTATTTCAAAATTGCAAAGATTGATGCTACTACTTTTAAGCGTATGACTGGTAACAAGCTTGATTGCCTGCAAATGACAATGCTTGCGGATGATGGAAATGTGTATGTTGCTGTCGATGAAAATGAGCAAGATTACATTGATGTCGGTCTTGAAATATTTGACGCGGATAGAGGTACCGACCATGCGAGTACCTAACTACATTCGCGCCAAGATGCACCGATGCGCTTCACACGCCGCACAAGCTGCGAAGTATGACGCAGAAGTTGGCATTTGGCTTGAGCAACACGATATTGACGTAGAAAGTATCAGCACTGGCGATGGTTACTCATTTGAGGAATTGGTATACGGAAACGATGTGACCGATGAGCTGTGCAAGCGCATAGAGGAGATGAATGGAGGTGCTGACCATGCGGCTGATTGATGCTGATACTGCCGCCGCTTTTGCGGAGAATTGTGGAGCAACTTTTGTGGCGAAAAGACTGAGAAACAGCAATGCTTTCCCGGAGGTCGTGACACGGTGCAAGGACTGTAAGCACTGGGATGATGACCCCGATACTTATGGGGCAGATTGCGGCCCGAAAGGCAAATGTATGAAATCATTTGAAACGATGTGCGCAGATGATTTTTGTAGCTACGGCGAGAGAAAGGATGAAGCTAATGAAACTTGAATGGTATGTATTATACTATAACTCCAACACCCATCGCATTGAACAGTTTAATATCTTTGACCACGCCAGCTTTAACAAAGCCGTAATAGATATTTTCTCCAAACGCCTGCACATGGACGAGTTTGAAGAAATGATAGACGACGAGGCCATGTATTATTTCTGGCACAAGGCGGAGTATGAGGTTTTGGTCGGCGATTGGATAAGTAAAAAGGACGAACAGAAGATAGACATTTATGGCCAGCTGGATATGAATTGGGATAGGTTTATTGATTATCTGTGGAACGAATATATCAAAGACTGAACAGAAAGAGGACTGAAAAATCAGCCCTCTTTTTTATTGCGCACGTTTATTTGGTCAATCAAGTATCTTTGGTAAAAGTCTGATGCCTCTTTTGCCGTCTTAAATTCATCAAGTTCAGGGTGGTCACGGATAACAAATTTTCTAATAGCTTGAACATAGGGGTCATTGTTGTTAGTTGGCCGAATGGTGTTTTTACTGTTTTCGGATGGTGTTAATCTTCTCAAGTTGGCTTTACGACAATCATGCCTACAATGGTTGATGTGGTCTACAAAGATAGCAGGGTCTGTCGTATCAGTGACAAAACGATGCAAAAATAAGGTTTTTTTATTACCTTGTTCATCTGGGCAGTATGCACTAAAATATCCATAAGGGGTCATTCCCTAGGTGTGAATAGAAACTTTTTCATAATCCTCTTTGTCAATATAAAATTCATTGTTATTGCTATCATAACCGATTATAAAATCATCATAAAAATCATATTTATTACCTTTTCGATGTCCTTTCTTTCTACATTCTTTGCTACCGCAACTTACTGCTTTACCAAGCTTTAGCATTTTACTCCAGACCTCTCGTTCTCGGCCACATTCGCATTTACATAACCATATATATTTACCATTTGAATCTTTTCGTGCCAATTCTATGACAGTCAGTTTGTCAAATTTTTGCCCGGTTAAATCTTTGTATGGTACTGACATTTTTATTCTCCTTTTTTACTATTCATCAATTCTTCGGCTGTTGCAAAGATTTCTGGCACAACTTTGATTGTTTTATCTATCATCTGTTCATGCACTAATGGTGGTATCATCTTAAATCTACGGCTCTTAAGTAAGCGGTCAACCTGAGCCTTATTGAATTTAGGGGCAAAATAATTAACTGACTTTTTTAGTTCACTTGGCCGTGATACAACAAAAGCCCTGGCATAATGGTTAAATCCAAATTTATTAACCTTATCATTAACAGCGCTATAGTATTGTTTAATAAGATATTCTCCGCCTTTATAAATATCTTGAACAGATTGCATATTATGAGCTTTCATAAAGTCAATTTTTACTTGCTCTAATTCGGCCTTCTGCTGTTCTGTGGCTTGAACGGGTTGAGTAAAGACAACACCGCTTTTAGTTAAATAAGAATTTTGAAAAATATAAGATTCTGTATAATCAATAAGCCCCCTATCTCTTAATCGTTCCAAGGCCCGTTTAAGTATATACTTATCATGTCTGTCCGCAATATTAAACCATTCTGTTTCTAATTTACTAATATCCAAGGAATTGGCGCTATGAGGTAATTCAAGTTGTAGTTTATCTAAACAACTACGATATTCTGAATAGTGCTTATTTATCATGGCTATGCCTTTTCGTAATTTAGTGTAAGTATAGATTTCTACAATTGGGCCCTCGGCTATAAAATTGAGCAACGTGGCCTCAACGAAATTGTGATAATTCTTTTCAGCCTTAATTAGCTGTTTTTGTTCAGGTGTATATTCACCCTTAATTATATATCTTCCTCTTTTGGCCTTTTCAATGTTATAAGATTCTTGCCACCTCTCCATCTGATATTTTCTTACGCTGCCCGATCGTGATTCTTTTTCACCCATTAACTCACAAAGTTCTGGATAAGATAATTCTTTATTTAATTCCATTTTATTCCTCCTAAATTGCGTCAGTTGTCAGTTAAAATTGCTATAACAGCAATAACGCTCCGCGTTTTGCCCTTATATTAAATTGCGTCAGTCGGTTTGTATAATAGATAGATATATATTAACAAAAATCACTGACGCAAATTGATAGAGTAAAATATATCTACTCTCCCACCTGTACCATTCTACCACATCCCTTGTCTATTGTCAATAGTAACAAAGATTATTTACAATTTGTTCATATTTAAGATGGATATAACCAAGTATAGAGTGTAGACTGGAACTGAAATCGATTAAAGTTCAGGATGGTTAGAGAAAGAAGTTGGGTGGGGGTGTGAGATTGAATTGGGTCAGGGAGGTTTGATGTGAGATGTGTTTGAGGCGGTTGTGTGGTGTTTGTGCAACGTACCCCATTCTATCCAGGGCCGAAACGCTTATCCAATACCCAGCCCCCGGGTGGGTTGACATAAAAAATGAATGATAACAAAAGTTATCTTCTGTGTTTATCTCGATTATCGAGAAATAAGACCAAACGGTCTAATTTTGAAAACACTTTATCCGGGTAAAGTCTTGCGGCTCAAGGCTTCGCACCATACGCATTAGGCGGGGCGCTAAAGTTTGTAACACACCACACCGCCACAAAAGTCCAATAAACCGGACACCCTTTCCCCTCCACCCACTTCACCCCACTAAACTTCACCTAACTAAACCTATTATCATACTATACTTATATTATATACCTATTTATTTAATAGGTTTACTATAGTATAGTATAACAGTTTAATGTATTAAAGTTTAGGCTATTAAAGTAAATAATACAGATTCTCATATACATTCTATACATGTATAATTGTATAGTCTTATTTTTTGATTCCTTATATATCAAGGCTTTCAAAATTTATATATCAAAAAAGTTAGCATAATCAACGAATAATCCTATTTTTTCAAACTACAAAAAATGGTAAATCGTTTATATGGCGTTTTTCGGGGTGGGGTGGTATATCTATACCCCTGAAGGCTAAAATGCGTCAGAGGGCTTTAAAACGCGATTTAAGGGCATCTTTGCATTATGGGCATTTGTCCACCATATACAGACAAAAAATAACAGCGTGAAATGTGCGGCCGATAGACCCACATGAAACGCGCCTGGTGCGGGCGGCAGCATCCGCACAAGCTGTATTTGTATACTTATATATAATATAATATGCTTGTGCAATATGCTGTAAATCTATCTTATTTTTTGTTGAAAATGCCATATTGACGGATGTATGGGGCTGGGTATATAATGACCACAGTCAGAAACGCAAGGCCAAAAGACCGAAACGAAATAGGAGGCTAACCCCATGAAAAAAGATGTTGTCCTAATCCTGTTAGTTGTTGTTATTTTTATCGTTGTTCACGCCATTGCTGAAATACTTTGAGGAGGTAAGAAAAAAATGAAAAACAGCGAAATTATTTATGAAATTGATAACATTTTTGACTACTTTAGGTTTCACAATAAAAACCTAACAAAAACACAAGAACAAAAATTGCAAGAATTACAAGATTTAATCCACTATTTGAGAGCACAGAAATAACATATATACGATTTTCTGGAGGGTTTTCCGCAAAAAAGCCCTATCACAAAAAAACATTTTTTGGAGGTTAATATTATGTTGAACGAAAAGAGAACCAAGGAAGCCGTCATTGCTGACATTATCCAATATTTCAAGGAAAATGAAGATGTTTTCAATGATTGTATGGAAGAGCTAGACAGTTATAACGGTTATTTGGGCGATGACCGCTATTACAACATGGAAGAATTGAATGACCTTTACAGCGGACAGGAACCGCAAGAAATCTTGTTTCGGGCCTTCTATGGTTTTGACGCTGACACATGGAGCACGGACAGCAGCGGTAATAAAACTTATGGCGCTTTTAACCCCAATAGAGATTACTTTTATTTCAATGGCTATGGCAATCTTGTTTCCAGTGATTATAAAGACTATTCTGACGAGCTAGACGAATGTGCCATTGAAGAAATGAGTGAAAATAGAAGCTATATTGATAGCATCGAAAATGACGATATTTTGGCGGGACTGTTTGATGAATTGGAGGAAATCGAAGAATAAAACAAGCGGCTTTCTAATGGGGTTTGAGCCTATCAAGCTCCATTCCAGAAATATTTTTTAGGAGGTTAAAAAATGGATGCTTATAAAGTCAAACAGTTAAAAGAAATGCTTGCTTATGAAAAAGATTTGGTAAATGGTGGATACGGGGCGCACTTGAGTTATAAAGGCAGTGAAGCCGCCCCTATTCAATTAGATGCGGGGGCGCTGGAATTGCTTATTGTGTATTATTCACATTGTGGTTAATAGGAGGTATAAACCATGGGGGGAGCTATTGCGGAATATATGGACGGCACACGGATTGAAAAGAATTTTTTGTACAATAAAGAGGGCAATTATAGCCGAGAATGTACAAGGCAGTATGAGTTAGAATGCTGGTTAGTCGAGCAAGGAGAAAAGCACGGCGGCTGCACGTTTTACAGTGTTGCTTATATGGAAGAAGATTAGAGGCTTTCGGGCCTCTTTTCTTTTTGCCTGTTTCCTATAAAAATCAATCAGAAACGGCCCTGTAAGCGCTTCTAACGTTGTTGCCGTGTGTTTATATGGGGAGAGTCTAAAATGCGTCAGAACGGCTTGAAATGCGTTCTAGAGGGGCTTGACTTCCCTTTTCTTTCATATCCAGACTTTAACGCATTAAACTTTTGCAGTGTAAAGCAAAACCCTATTAAAAAAGCCCGCTTTCCACTACTAACATGTTATCATAATTTTGTCAAATAGTCAATCGTCAAAATGAACAAAAATATTTTTATTTTTTATGCAAAATTTTCCTTGACTTTTCCGGGCCGTTGTGGTAGTCTATACTTGCCCGAAGGGCAGAAAGGAAGTAAAAATATGAAAGTAAAGGACTTTTCAAACTGGCAGCGGCTGATTTTCCGGGATCGGGCCATTCTTAAGAGCGACTTGCGTTATATGAGCTGGCAACAAGTCCGGGTGCTTGAAGAAATGGACGTGCTACTGGAGGAGGACGGCGGGGAAACGCTGATTCTTGAGAATCGGTAAAGCGGGGGAGCGGGTTCCGGCCCGTTCCCTTTTACCCCGGCACTTTATTACATTAAACTTTTACACTGTAAACTTCAACACTGTAAAGTGTTACACTTTAGCCCGTTAAACTTCACCGCGCTAAACTGTTAAACTTTAGCACATTAAAGCACAAAAGTGCAAAAATCCCCGCCCACACGCACACGAATTAGGGGTCTTGACAATTTTCCCGCGATATGGTATATGTATATATAGATATATCAATACTACCATATATGTATATATCAATATGGTTCAATGTATGGATATATTAACAAGATAGATGAATTTGTTTATAATAATTGACGTTATGATAAGGAGGATTATATGTATCAATATTGTTTGAAATCGTATTTAGTAGAGCAAAGTGAAATGAATCGAATTAAAATTGTAATTGGTCAGGCCAACCATTATAAACTTGCCAAATATATGCAAAACAATGACAAAATTAGTAAGTCGATTGTGGCTATGGGCGAAACGGTTGAGAAAATAAGACAAAATATGAGGTGTATTTTAGATGAGGCCCAATGGTATGTTAATGATTTTGCTTGTTTCAAGACAAACGACGGTTGTTGGGTCATTGTGGATTTGTCTGATTGGGGCGTTTTTGATGTTGAAGCAATTGATTCGCCTGAGCGATTTTATAAACTTGAAGAAATTATAAAATCCTCTTGACAAAATGTCTGATTTGTGATACCTTATATCCATACACGGAACGAGCCAGAAAATCGAAAAGGAAAAGTGGCCAATGAAAATGAAGCAGAAAATTGGTATCCAAAATCGTCTATTGATTTATGGAGCGGGATTGGGAATTTTGATTTGTGGAATTGGAATTGAAATTGCGATTTTGAAAAACGAAATCCAAAATGCAAAACAAAAAATCCAATTTGATAATTACCTAGCCGAAACAACAAATCTATTTCAAAATTTTGATTTTCAAATTCTAAATTGGGAATCGGCTGAAGAAATCGCCCCTAAAAACGACCCAGAAAATTCAAATCCATCCCCATTCTTTCTTCTCTCAGACCGAGACAGACAAATCGTATGCTATATTGTGGCCGGAGAGGCCGGAAACGAGCCAATGGAAGGCAAGATGTTGGTGGCACAATGCCTACTACACGCCATGGTCAAAGACCAAATCACCGTATCTGAGGTTAGAAAAAAATATCTGTATTCAGGTTGGTGTGAAGATTTGGAATCGACAGCGCCCTCTGCGTGGGCTGATGTGTGTGAAGCCGTAAGCCGAGTCTTTGATGATGGTGAATTTGTTTCAGACAAACCAATTCTATTTTTCTATGCGCCCAAGTATGCAAAGGGAAGGTGGCATGAGACGCTGAATCATGACCAAGAACTTGGCGGGCATCGCTTCTTTTACCTTGATGATGACGAAACAGCAGATTGGTTCTTGGAGTTGAGAAAATAAATATGGATTTTCTATTGACATTCTTTGATATGTATGGTATAATGCTATTGATTATAGGGTGTATAGTGATTATTATATGTCTATTATCTTTGAAAGGGGAAATCAAAAATGGGAATCAAGCTGGACGGTAAGTTCTTGGCCAATAATATTTGTCAAAATCTGGCTACACGTTGTGACCATCTAAAAGAATGTGGAATCAAACCAGCCTTAATCATCATCACCACAGGCGATAACGCAGCAAGCCAATCTTATGCTAAGGCCAAAATCGCCCGCTGTAAGGAAATCGGTATCTGGTCTGTTCTCAGGCATTATGATTATCTGACCAAGGCCGAGTTTATGGGCCTACTATCCTATGCCAAATCCCCTATTATCATCCAGGAGCCTATTGTTGGTGAGGTCGATTACAACTTTATCAACACCCGTTTAGACCCATGGCAAGATGTTGATGGATTTAGCTGTACGAATATGGGCCGACTTGCGGCTGGGTTTGAGCCTCTCAATGCACCTTGCACCCCTATGGGTGTTATGAGATTACTGAATGAATATATGATTGGTATTGAGGGCAAAAACGCCCTTGTGATTGGCCGCAGCAATATCGTTGGTCGGCCTATGGCCATGATGCTTGAACACGCTGGAGCCACTGTCACTATCGCCCATTCCAAAACCAAATCTCTACTACCATTGATGAATAAAGCCGATATTATCGTTTCAGCAACAGGCCATAGAATGACCGATTTGGAACGGGATGTTGAGATGTATTGTAAGGTCAGTGTGGATGATAGGCGCTTTAAGACTATCATTGATGTTGGCGTTAATCGTGATGAAAATGGTAAGTTGTGTGGCGATTTTAGTGAGGAGTTCAAGGCCAAGTACGGTTATTGGACACCAAGCGTAGGTGGAGTTGGCCCCATGACAACGGCCATGTTGATGGAAAATGTAATTAGATTTTATGAAAGGGATATGTGATATGTATTGTGATAGCTATACTACTCTCTATGGTGGAGAGCCTCGTTGCAATAGCACTAAAGGGGTAGAACGTTGTTATTGTATGGGTGATACAGATTTTTGCTCGTTCTATCCTGAAAAACGCAAGACCAAGAAGCTAAACACAGCTGAAATGTGGCTCAAGGCCCAGGAGGATGGTAAGCAATATCGGTCTAAAGATGTGCTGTATTCTAAGGCCACTGGCCTTGTAGCGGTTGATGATTTTGACTATCCTTGGACTATTCAGGCTTGGAAGGCTGATGACAACGCGGGAATTTGTCGTGAAATTGATGATTTGATGAACGAACAATGGGAGGAAGTCAAAATCCCTACCATGACTAAGGCCGAAGCTGAAGCCAAACTTGGCGTTAAAATCGTAGATTAAGGCCATATTTGGTCTTATCTATATAAAAAATCAAAGGAGAAATTTTATGATTTATATTGATTTGGTAAAAACTGGGGGGGGCAGACTATGTAAATCTGCCTTAATTTGTGCCTCTATGGAGGTGGCCTAATGGGACGAGTCATCATTTCTGGTGGCTCTCGCGCCACAATTCCTTATGTTGGACCTAAAGCCTCTCTAACGCCCGCCTCTGGGGTTACTTATACAGACGGTTTAGCTGGGCTTGGGCCAGCTGAGATTTCATCTTATGCTCAAGCTATTTCCAACGTTACAGGTGTAACTAATGATACCACTGTTATGTATATTGATTATGGCGATGTGCATAGAAAAATTAGTATTGGAAATCAAGTGACAATTGGAGTTAATAATGTTAATTATACGTTTGATGTGATTGGGTTTAACCATGATGATTTGACGGATAGTAATGCGTATGGTAAGGCGACTGCGACAGGTAAGGCTGGGATGACGTTGCAGATGCATGATTTGTTTGCAACGGGCTATCAGATGAACGATTCTAACACAAACAGCGGCGGCTGGAAGAGTAGCGATATGTACATTTATACGATGTCAAGGATGAAAGGGTATCTGCCAACAGCATGGCAGACAGCCATCAAATCGGTCAATAAAGCGTCTGGACTTGGCGGCGGCTCTTCAAGTGGCACGGAAACCGTCCACAACAACTGTTTCCTGTTGGCCGAAATCGAAATCTTTGGTTCCATTACCTACTCCGTTTCTGGAGAAGGAACGCAGTACGCATATTACAAGGCAGGTAACTCGAAGATGAAGAACAAAGATAACTCTGCTTTCATGTGGTGGGAGCGCTCTCCTTATTATGGTGACAATAATTCTTTCTGTTTTGTCACTACCTACAATAGTTCCGACTATAACAACGCCACCGGCTATTATGGCGTTGCTTTTGCCTTTTGCATCTAACCTACTCCTCAAATTCCTTCTTGGCAATCCAACAAAGGAATCAAATCATTTTCAATTCACCAAAATTTTTCTTAATTTCCTATTGACAAGGCCCCTTACCTATGCTATACTTGACCCATCAACCGAAAGGGGCCAAATCAAAATGAACAATATCAAAGCACCTTGTTTTAATTGCCGGAACAGACAAGTTGGTTGCCATAGCAAATGTCAGAGCTATCTTGATTATCAGGCTAAAAACAGCGCTATTCGGACTAAACGTATAGAAGAACAAGAAAAAGCATACAAACTTAATGGCTGTCTTAGCAAAGCTACAATCGCCCGGATGTATCTAGGCTGGTAAAAAATAATGCTTGACAAAGTAAGGTAAGTGTGGTAAGATAAGAATGTAGATAAGGTTTGCGGTTAGCCTGAAAAACCGCTATATGGGCCTTTGGCGCAAAGGAGGCGCAGGCTCCTCATAAGAGCAAGGTTGTGGTGTCGGAATCCACAAGGCCCACCATGAAATAAAAAATCTCAAAAACCTATTGACAAAAGAAATAGCCTGTGGTATAATTACCACACAAACAAAGAGAGGAAGAATGTTATGGATTTTGAAAAGAAGCGTAATCAGCTGAAGGATACCGCATTTAAGCTGGTTTATAAGCATCCTTACAGTGTAGTCCGTACCAAGCTCGACCGAATTGGTCGGCAGATTTGGGAGTTGGATGAAAAGGTTAAGCCCAGCAAGGGCAACGCTGAAAAAGCTGAGTAAGGTAATATCGGCTTAGGCCGTTATTATACCAACCATTCGTCTGAGCTAACCACTAGGAGGGCGAAACTTGTTACAGTAAGGTTAGACTGGTGAACAAGCGGTGTTGAAAGTTAATAAGCTAATTTATTCTTTCCTTATCTTTAGTCCGTTAAACTAAAGTAAAAGTACGGCCCATCTAACGCAGTTACGGCTAAAGCAATTGTTGACTGATGTCGCTTGTCCGTGGAGACAAGAAGTAAAGAGCGTTCTGTCCAACAGGTCAGAATAGGATGGGAAATAATCGTAGGTCAACAACGTGGCCACTACGATAGTGTGGCGAATATGAGGGCAGGAAGTCCAGGTTGGTGAAACTCCAACGTAGTGAGTGCAATTCTCACAGGCCCTCACCAGACCGCCTATTGGGGTTCTCGTGCATGAAAGAAAGTAACATGGTGGATCTCAGCTTACGCCGCAGTCCCGCCACTCGCTGGCATTCCGGGAGAGGGGTAAGCTCCACCAAGCTAAGTCAACTGACCCACAGTTGATGAAAGAGAACGAGGTCAAGGTAAACGGCCTTGCAAAAGTAGGATAAGCAAGGTAAAGCCCCCTCATGGCCGGGGTACAGACGGGTGAGCCAGTTCCGTCAAAGAAGTGAACATGACCGAGGAAGCGGAAAATGTGGTAGGGTGAAAGGCTTTGGCCAAAGCACGTAGGTTATGTTCAAAATATGGCCGAGGTGGATGGAGGAAAAGGCCCAGAACGTTATGGGCCACTAAAGTAGGCCATATATGGGGATGAGAGTGCATGAGCTTGAGTTCCCCATTAAATCCTTTCCAAAAAGTGGATACCCCCTTTCATAATCCTCATACTTGCTACCTGTTGCCGCAGGTTGGATGAATAAAGGCGAGAGTATATGGCGGTGTGATGGAATGTATATATCTTGGTCTCAAAAACCAAGGCCCGTAAGGGATTGCGTGGTCGAACACGTCACCGCTACCAAGGTCGGCTATGCTTTCTCCGGCCTATACCTCCTTTCTTTTTATATACTTCCTTTCACGTCACAGCCCCGAATTTGTTTAAGAAAATGCTTGACAAGTTCGGGGCAATGTGATATACTAAGCTCAAATCAAGGAGGTAATAACATGATTAACTCTTATACAAATTTTATGAAGGCCGAAAAGATGTCTGAGAATACCATGCGGGTCTATACTAACCACATCAATCAGATGTTGGATAGCGTCGGTAAGCCTGAGCAGAATATCACCTATCTTGATTTGGTTGATTGGAAGGCCGGTATTGCTAATCAGGCCAGTGCAACTGTGGCCAATAAAGTCGCTGCTGTCAAGTCTTATTTCCAGTTCTTGACGGATGTTGGTGTTGTTAAGGCTGACCCGAGCATCAACCTAAAGCGGCCCAAGAACATCAAGAGTAAAGAAAAGCCCCGTATGACCGAGGAAGATGCAAGACAGCTTATCTCCTATGCTCGTACTCCTCGTGATAAGGCCATGTTTAACTTCTTGCTTTCTACCGGTGTTCGGTTCTGTGAGATGGCCAATATCACCATCAGCCAGTACAAGAAGGCCATGGAGAGCAATCGAGAGATTGAGTTGCCTGTTACTAAGGGTGATAAGGGTGGCAAGGTTTATATCAACCAGTCTACTGAACAGGCGATTGAGCGGTACTTGCGTCTGCGTGACGATGATTGTCCCTATCTGTTCGCCTCTTTCCAAAACCATCAACTGAGCGATAACAGCGTGTCTCAGACCATCAAATCTGCGGCTCGTAGGGCCGGATTGAAGTATTGGAATGAGCTTAGTTGCCATGGGCTGAGAGCTGGTTGTGCAACGATTATGAGCGATAAGGGTGTTCCAGTGGCCACTATTAGTAAGGTCTTACGTCATAGCTCTCTGGCTGTGACTACAAGATATATCAAGGCAAATCAGGATAACGTCAATAATGCTACGGCATTGATGGAATTTTAAGGGGGCAGGTATAGAATTAGAAAATGTAAGTATTGTTCCTATTAGACGTTACGGAGATAATGAAGAAGAAAACAGACGTTGGGCAGAAAACGCAGAAAAGTATAAGAAAATGATTTTTGACAAAAAGATTGAGGGGGGCCTTGATAATGCATCAAGTTATCCTATTGAAGAATTGTTAAAAACCGTTGTATTTCAATGCTATACGTTGCTTGAAAATCGCATATTAGAAGGAGAAAGTACACATTTTATTACCGTATATGACAAAGAATATTATGAAAAATACGGTCATAATCCTACTTTTGACCTTTTAGAGGCGTTGTATGTTATTGATAATAAAAATTTTAAGGAGGTAAAATATGAGGGATAAGATTGCTCAATTTATTTATGGCTACCTTGATTGGGCATATTGCGACAATTGCCGATACGGTAATTCTGAGCAAAGTACCAACTGTGAATATTGTCATCGCCAGAGTATTGATTGGGAAATTAGTAAAACAGCGGCTGAAGAAATTGCCGATGGAATTATGGATATTATTAAGGAGGTAAAATATGAGTAATTTGGCAAAGGATTGGCAGAAGGGGACGTATACTATTAGAGTCAAGGACAATCTGGTTGAAATTGACACTATTCGTCCCATTAAAAAGGAAACCTCGTTTGGTCCTTGTACTCTACAGAAGCGATATGTAGGTACTGCACGTTGCGCTTCCGAAGATGAATTTAGTCTAAGCATGGGTGTTGCGTTGGCTATGGATAGACTCAATAAGGAATTAGGCAAGGATAAGATTGAGGTTGGCGATAAGGTTAAGATTGTGAACAGTGGCCTGTCTTATACTACCTGCGCCCCCTGGATTAAAAAGAATATCAATGATATGGGTTTGGCCGCTTGCTTTGCTTATAGCCGGATTCCCAATGAAGATGATACTGTCTATGTTGTCAAGGCCATTGCTCCTTGGGGTACTAAGCACGAAGAGGATAAGGATAAGAAACTGGCCTATGTTCAACAGTATTTTAAGTTTTCTAATGATAAAATTAGCGATAATGAAGTTTGTTATCTAATGCGCATTGATGGATTGGAGAAGGTCTATGAGTAATTACCCAAAAATGCTACCAGAGGTAATGGAGGCCATTGAAACTCATTTTTGTGATGACAAAGACATCATGGCCGATTGTATGCTTTACCTATTGAACGCCACAAGTCGTGAAGAGGATGTTGGGGCTTTGGTCAAGTGGTTTGACCAGAATCATAGGTGTGACAGGTGCGGTAGCGAGTTGTCTGTGACCACTTATCATGAACCCCATCCTGAAGTTGGCTATGGCGTGTTTGAGACAATGACACAGTGGTATTGCCCTGAATGTGGGAGGTATATATGACTAAAGCACAGAGAGAAAAGGCCGAGCGTGAGCTACTGAAAAAAATGATTAAAGACAATCCCAAGCTCAAAGATTTTCTTGTATCTGCTACAGATGATAAGATTGACCATTCTGACCTCAAGTCCCTGATTGAGCCGGTGCTTGCTGATACTTTTGAAAAAATCCGTATGCAGGGGATTCAGATTGGTTGGTATTCCCATGCGGTAAGGTGCGTGGCTAAGATTAAGGATTGTAAGACGGTCGATGAGGCCATTGAAAAGTTGGAAAAAGAAGTCAATGAAGTTGCTGAAAAGTTGGGTATTAGCCCTGACGATTTTGAGGAGGATGTTTAATGGCAACACCACTATCTGCAATCCATAACTTTTGCGTTAGCTGTATGGGAGACCAACCAAGGCTGGTTAAGGATTGTACCACCAAATCTTGCCCTCTATGGCCTTATCGAACTGGCCATAACACCAATTCTAAGCGTACAATGACCGAGGAACAGCGTCAGATGGCAGCAGAACGGCTAAAGAAGGCCAGAGAAGCAAAGAACTCTACATAAAGTTACTATGTTTTCTGGTCTATTTTCAATTTGTTTGCCTAAGCAATATAAGTTGATGGGTTAATAACACAGGCCCTTTCTGTGTTAAAATTATAATAAAATTATAGAGGTATGAGAAATGGATATTCTAAACAAAAGTAAGAATTTTTATCGTTGTGTTGGTACGGTCTATGAATTGGGCCTGACGCGTGAGGACTGTGAGGTAAAGCTATATGAGGATGGCAAGCCTACAGGTGAGAAGGTCAAGGCTGAGTGCATCAAGGGTAAGTTTGGTGTTCGCACTGATGGTGGCATTGTCACTTTTATGATTTATTTTGCGTCTAAAGGTCTGGATGGCAAGGAATCTCGTCAGTGGAAGATGGCAACTGACATGATGGAACTAAACCCTGAAGTTAATGGAAATGGTAACGCTCCCTCTGTTGTTGTGGTCGAAGGCCGTCTTGAGAACAATATGTTTATGAGCCGTGATGGCAAGGAAGTCAAGGAAGCCCCTCAGTTCCGTGTGAGCAAGGTATCTACTACTGCTTATAAGGAAGGCATGGAATACGGTATCACCGTTAATATGAGCGGTTGCATGACCAAGAACGTGCTTGAGACTAAGATGGTTAATGGTGAGGCTGAGGAAACTGGCCGTGGTGTAATGACTGTATACATGGCTAACGGTAAGGGCGAGGTGTTCCCTGTCACGGTTATCGTGCCCGATGACCTTGTGGACGATGTTAATGACGCTGTTGAAAATGGTTGCACCATTGACGCTACTCTGGACGTAAATACTATTACTTTCGGTGGCGTGGCTAAGAAGCATGGTATTGGCCGTGCCGGTAAGATTGACACATCTAATGTATCCACTCGCACTGAGTTTGTGCTTGCTGGTATGGACATTGTTGACGAGCCTGACGAGAAGTATATTGAGGATGAGGATGGTAAGCAGACTCCTGTAAAGACTCTGTGGATGGACAGTTCTGTGGTCAAGAAGGCCATCAAGATGTATCAGGTCAAGAAGGATGAGTTTGCCAAGAATGGCGGTAACAAGAACAGTGACAACAAGCCTACTGGTTCCCGTCTGGCTGACCGTAAGGCTGAGGCAAAGGCCAAGCGCGTTGGCAAGAAGAAGGACGATTTTGATAGCTTCGATGATGATATGCCTTGGGATGATAAGGCCATGGATGATTCTGATGAATTTTAAGGGGTGATGTGGGATGGCAAATTCTGGTATTGATATTTTTTCTCCCTCTATTTCCACTGTTTCTAATGGTATCGAAGGTAAGTTAATCCTACTACACTCCAACGAACGTAAGCTGGGAAAAACCGCACAAGCCGTGCGGTTCCCCAAGCCTTACTATCTGCGGTTTGAGCAAGGCATTAACGCCATTGCTGGTCTTGCTTATGCGCCTCTGACAAAGTGGTCTGATTTCAAGAAGGTCAACAAGCAGTTGACTGACCCTAAGACGCTTGATAAGGCTCGTGCTATGTATTCTACTATTATCGTAGATACTCTTGACGTAGCTATCAAGTGGTGTGAGAAGTATGTGTGTGGTATGCAAGGCGTAGCTCGTTTGAACGATGGTAATAGTGGCTATGGTCTTTGGAAGGAATATGAAAACGAGTGGTTTGGTGAGTGGAATAAGCTGCTAAACGCTGGGTACTGCATTGTGTTTATTTCTCACTCTGAGGAACGCAAGATGATTGACCCCAAGACGAACGAGGAATATGCGCAACTATATCCCAAGGGAGATAAGCGTACTATTGACCTTATCATTGACGCTGTTGATTTGATTGGTTATGTAAAGAGTAATGGTTTCGATGAAAATGGCAACCCTCAGATGTCCAGTGTCTACTTTGCCAACTGTCCTCAGTTCCTTGCTGGTGGCCGGTTTAAGTATATGGCCCCTGAGATTACGCCGTTTACTGCTGAAGCGGTGCAAGAGGCTCTAAAAGAAGCTGTAGAAAAAGAGTCTCAGGAAAGTGGTATTCAGGCTGTTGATTATAGCACATTCAAAGATGAATCTACTGTTAAACAGTTAACTTATGAGGAAGCTATGGAACAGGTTAAGCCCTTGTATAAGAAGCTATACAAGGTAAACAAGGATAAGACTATCGCAATCGTTGAAAAATATCTTGGCGAGGGCAATAAGATTAGTGAGACTAATGAGGCACAGACTGAGCAAATTATTATGATTATTGATGATTTGCGGGATGCTCTGGACGAAGTTGAAGATTAAATTGTGAATAATTTGTAAACAATAAAAATTTTTCTTGACTTTTCCTTAAAAATATGGTATAATATACCAAAGAGGTTGAGAACGAGGTCGCTCCTCTCTCATTTAAGGGAATATGCCTCCACATATTCCCTACTCTAATAAAATTTTGGAGGAAATTTTAATGAATAAAAGAGAAAGATTATATGTATGCTGGTGTCATATTAAAACAAGATGTAACAATCCTAACAGTAAAGACTATCAATATTATGGTGGCAAAGGCATACAAATGTGCGAAGAATGGACACAAGATTATTCTTCTTTCAAACAATGGGCGTTAGATAATGGCTATCAAGATGGCTTAGAAATTGACCGCATTAAAAATGACAGAGATTATTGCCCTGAGAATTGTCGCTGGCGTACTCGTAAAGAACAAATGAACAACACCTCAAATAATCATTTGCTTACTTACAACGGAGAGACTAAAACCATGGCTCAGTGGGCTGATGAGTTTGGGCTATCTTATGGTATGTTAAAACAAAGGATAAATAAATGTCATTGGTCAGTCGAAAAAGCCTTAACAACTCCCGCAAGAAATACGATGACCAATGACAAATTGGGCGAGAATATCAAAAAAGTAGGCCGGAAACATTTTTTGACCTATCAAGGCGTTACAAAAACTGTCGCTCAGTGGGAGAAAGATTTGAGTCTTTATACCGATAAAATAGCTCGATATGTAAGAAAAGGATATTCTGCAAAAGATTGTATTGAATTATCCTTAAAAGAATAAACCAAACCAAAGACGGCTGGCCTCCGCTGGCCGTCTTTTTCAATAGGAGGATATATGGCCGCCTCTAAGCTAACAGAGCAAGAAAAGAAAGACCGCCGTAAAGTTACCGACCTTATTCAATCTATGTGGGGCGAAGATGCAAATTGGCCTTTACTAACAGCGCAGCTCAAAAACATCATGGAAGATTATGAATTGACTCACAAAGATGTTTATTATGTGCTCAAGTATTGTAAGGATTATGAACAGATACAGGTCAATTTGGATTATGGGCTGTATCAAATCTTTCCTAAATATATCCAGGTTGTAGATAATTTTAGAGATAAATTAGCCGAAGCCAAAGAAAAAGCAGATGAAATAGGTACAATTCTACCTATTAAGGTTAAGAAATATCGGCCTCAAAGAAAGATTAAAGATGATTTGACTTTTGATTGAGATGGTGGTATGATTAAGATAAAGGAGGGATAGTATGACAGTAGCAGAACTAAAACAAGCCCTATCCAAATATCCTGACGATATGAAAATCAAAGTTAACATTGGCCGTGAGCTTAGAAAACTGGATGACGTATCGTGGGGTGTTGATATGGATACTAATATCACCTACGTTTGGCTAATTGGTAAGGAGAAGAAGTGATGAAAGTATTATATTATGCTGTATTCATCGAAGGTAGGCCATATTATTTTGGCCTTAATGAACTTGCTAAAGCATTTGATTTCTCTGACGGTTATTGGTTGATACAGATGGCTTACATCGACGCTGATAGACAGTTAAAATATAGGTATTTTAATCGAGAAAGATGGGAGTTTATTGATTGATGCTTTATTCTTCTAACTACAGCGCTTTATTACTTGGATGCCTAATGAACAACACCCAACTTCTATTCAACCCATCTTATCCCTTGACAAAGACCGACTTTGACCCTGAGCCAGTTCATCGTATTATCTTTATCGCCACTTGCAAGTTGGCTGAAGTTGGGGCTGGCAGCGTTAGTGAGGTCGAGATTGATAATTATGTTAAGGACTACCCAGCACAATACGAAACACTAAACGATAGCAACTTTCTTGACTTTGTGCCCACTGTAAAAGAGCTATGTTCGATTGAGAGTTTTGAGTTATATTATACCACCTTACGTAAGTTTAGCTTATTGCGTGAGCTTAAAAAAGATGGGTATAATATTGCTGATTACTATGATGAAATGCTCGATGAAACAGAGCAAATGGCCAAGTTAAACAAATGGACTATTGGCGAGATTCTTACTGACATTGAGTTTAAGTCGGCAAAGTTGAGAACTAAGTACGATGTTAAGTATGTACGGAATGAAATCAAGGCTGGTGAAAATGTAGCTGAAAGGTTGGCTGGTTTTAAGGAGCAACCGTCATTCGGGGCCTTGTTTCAGTCGGGGTATTTAAGCACGATTTGGAACGGATGGTGTCGAGGACATTTAGGGTTAAGAGGTGGTGGGTCGAGTTCTGGTAAGTCAAGAATGGCCGTAGCTGACCTTACACAAGTTGGCATGAAAGAAATGTGGATGCCAGAAGTCGGTGATTTTGTTGTCAATGATAACTACCAATCGCCCACTCTATTCATTGCTACAGAGCAAGACATTGAGACAGAGGTTGAGCCGATGTTCTGGTCAGCTGTATCAGGGGTCGAGTATAGGTTAATCAAGAATGGCCTGTGTACGCCCGAAGAAGAGGCCCGTGTTAAAAAGGCTGGCGAAATCATCGCTGATTCCAATCTTCATATCACTTCTATGCCCAACTTTAATACCAAATCCCTAAACCGTAAAATTAAAGAGATGGTTGAGTGTGAAGGTATTGGGTATTGTGTGTTTGATTATATGGAGCAACAGGGCGACATTAGTCAAGAGTATCGTGAGGTTGTAGGCAGCTCTGGTAGACAGGACCAAGTGCTGTTATATCTGGCCACTGAACTCAAGACAATGGCTGAAGATATGGGCGTTGGTATCTTAACAAGCCAACAGCTAAATGATAGTTGGAAAAACTTGGGTTTTGTTGATGAGACGGCATTGGCTGGGTCGAAGGCCACTAAATTCAAGGTCGATTTTGGCTCAATTATCGTGCCAACGTCCTACCTACGCAAAGACCTGAAGCAAGTTGAACCATATCTAAAACGTAAGGGCGTGGGTGAAAATCGTCAATCTTTGCCCAATATTTGTGAATATATCTTCAAGTCACGATATGGTATTTATGGCGATAAACGCTTAAAGCTATGGTCATACTTTGACCGTGGTACATTCCAGCGAACAGATTATTTCGTAACAGACGATGAAAATAACGTCCTATCCGACATCAGACCAACAGAATTGGGGGATTTTTAATGAGAAAAGATGATAATTCTGGACTAAACGGTCTAACACACGTCTTTGTTGCAATGGGGGCTGTAGCCTTCTTTGTTGCGGGTGTGCCAATCCTTGATGCTTTTGGGGGTTGGGTGAGCAATCTATTTGGCCTTCAATCTGTTAAACTCAATGCAAAGGCCGGAGAGGTAGCAAATGCTGAAACAACTGAAGAAAAAGAACCTACCCATTGTATTGGCTTTCAAATTCCGTCTGAGGAGGATGTTATTGATGAGCCAGAGGATTAAATCGTTGGCTGAGAGTCCTTGCTATCAGTGTGGCAAGATGGAGCAGTGTGCTGCTAAGGTAAAGAGAAGCCCGGTATTAGGAGATATTGTTGATTGTGTGATGCCAAGGGCAGATTTTGATTATCATGGGTGCTCGATTTATAAGGCGATTATTTTAGAAGAAAATGAAAATAATGCTTGACAATTTTGTCAAAATGTGATATAATTGCTGTGCAAGGTGATGGGTGGGTAGCTAACCATCTATCTTTGAGGGAAGGTTGCTTACACCAATCTTCCCTACTTGACTAAATTTCTTGTGTAAGGAGAATAAATATGAAAGCTATTGATTTGACTGGACAGAGATTTGGTTTTTTAACAGTAAAAGAGGTTGCATATGTTAAAGGCGTTCGCAAATGGAAGTGTCAATGTGACTGTGGTAATACTACCTTTGTTACTCTGTCTGATTTAAAAACAGGTCATACCAAATCTTGTGGATTAAACTGTCCTTTAAAAGTTACTAAAAATCATCTTAATTTTAAAGGGAATAAATTTTTAGAAAAAGACGATTATCTTGTTGGGGTTGACTCTAAAGGTAATGAATTTTATATTGATAAAGAAGATTATGAGAAAGTAAGTAATTATTGTTGGACTGGGCAAAACAATAATAGTAGAAAAGCATTGGGAGGCATATATTTTTGTGCAAGAATATCTCGTAAAGCAATAGGCAGTCATAGGATGGTTATGTTGCAAAATTTTGTGTGGGAAACTCATAATGGCCCAATACCAGATGGATACCGAATAGACCATATCAATTTAAAACCTTATGATAATAGACTTGCTAATTTGCGACTGGCCAATAAAAGTCTTAATGGATTTAATTGTATGAGAACTCGTCCAAGTAATAGCGGTGTAGTTGGGGTTACAAAAACCAAAGACGATGCTAAACAACATCCTAATGAATGGAGAGCTTACATTTCTTTTGAAGGAAAAAGAAAAGAACTTGGTTATTTTAAAAATAAAGATGACGCTATTATTAAAAGATTAAAAGCTGAATTACAATATTTTGGCGAAATTTGTCCGCCCAACAAAGAATTATATGAAAAATATAAGGAGCAACTAAATGACAAATAAAGGAACCGCTAAACCTTATATCAAATGTATTGGTGCTTCTGCCACAGGTGTAACACAGTCTTGCTATGTTGTCCGTTTTAAAAAGTATGTAATTATGTTAGATTGTGGCATTTACCAAGAGAGCGATATTTTAACAAATTATCGCCAAAATCAAACATTGCTAAAAAAGATAAAACCAAGAGAAATTGATTATCTTATCCTACATGAGGCTCATGCTGACCATACTTGTTTAGTTCCAGCTCTCTATGCCAAAGGATGCCAAGCACATATTTTTGTACCAAAGGGAACAATTGATTTTCTTCGTGTTTTGTGGGAAGATTCTTGTAAGATTATGACACAAGATTGCCAAAAAATTGTTCATAAGCACGGTGTAAGGGCTGCTCCATTATATACACAAGCTGATATTGAAGTTGCTTTAGACAGATGTATTGAAATTGATGTCTTTCAACGATATAGTATTACTAAAGATATTACATTAACTTATTATCCCTCTAATCATATTATCAATGCCTGTCAGCTCTCTCTTGAAATGCAACAAGGATACCAGAAAAAAGTGTTGAATTTTACTGGTGATATTGGGGGATTGACAGAACAGCCCTATGTTTTACCTCGTGCAAATTTACCTTGGGGCAACCTTGTCTTAGGTGAAAATACCTACAACAAAAAAGGCCGAGAAAACAAGCCTTATGACCGTCAAAAAGACCTTGAAAAAATCGCAACTATATTAAATCAAGCACAAAGAATACTTATACCTGTGTTTGCTCTTGGCCGATGTCAAATTATGATGACAATTTTATATGAATTGTGGGATAAGTGTATGATTCCGGGTGATATTCATGTTTATGTGGATTCGCCCATGGCTCAAAAAATTTGTAAATTGTATCCAAAAGAAGATGAGTTATGGGATAAAGTATTGCATTGGAACAATTTACAGTTTGTCGCTGACAATGCTCAAACATTAACATTGCAAGCATCTAAAGCTCCTATGGTAGTATTAAGTTCCGCTGGAATGCTATCTGGTGGTAAAAGCGTGTCTTGGGCAAAGGCATTCGCACCTGACCCCAAAGCCCATATTATTTTTTGTGGTTATAGTTCGCAAAACACGCTTGCTTCTCAAATACGCTATGGTCAAGCTAAGATTGTAATTGACGGGGATTTGGTTGAAAATAAGGCTAATATTACCGAGTTGTTATCTTTTTCTTCTCATGCATCAAGAGAAAGTTTGATTGATTATTATACTGAAGCATTGAGATTCGATAAACTTTTACTAGTTCACGGAGAATATGAAAATAAAGTAACGTTCGCACAAGAGCTACAAGAAAAACTTGTATCTCAAGGTAAATCAAGCCGTGTTGTAGCCGTAAATCAAGACTCAAAACTATATATTTAATCCTTGACAAGTCGCTTCTTTCATGATATAATCCAAGTATCTTAGAAGGAGGCGACTTTACTATGGGCGCAATCATCTTTATATCCTACCTGATTACCGGCCTACTAATGACCACGATTTGTCTAAAATTCACCGTTGCAGATTACACCGATAAAGAGAAGGCCAGTATCTTTGCTGTACTCGTTGCCTTCTGGCCCATTGCGTTTATTTTGATGCTTATTGTTTTGTTTGAAGAGTGTATCATTGGTGATGACGATGAAGGAGATGGGATGAATGGATAATTTGGTTAAGGCCATGCACTGTTTTATGACTGATTGTCAGGGTTCTCAGCCTTGTGAGTGTTGCCCTTATAATCAGGAAGAACACATCGTTAATGACCAATTGATGTATATGGCCATTGATACGATTACTGACCTACGTAAATCTAACCGCAACTGGCGCAGAAAAACCCAACGTTTGCGGAAAGAAATTAAAGAGTTGAAGGAGGAAAAGTAATGTTGTTCATTTTTATTGATTTTATGTTGGGGCTAATGAATATTGCTTTATACATGACCAATGGGGCCTTTATCAGTGCTCTTGCGGCAGGATTCTGTTTTGGTATGGGAACGGCTATGGCCTTAGACAAGATTCTAAACAAGTTTTAAGGAGGATGAATATGATATACCTGGATTATGCCGCAACTTGTCCTGTAGTTAAGTACCCAAGTTCAGCTTATGGCCCTTTCCTTAACCCTAACGCTAACTATGCTTACAAGGAAAAACGCCTACTATCTGAAGCAGAAAACAGAGTAAAAAAGGCTATTGGGGCTAAGGGTGGTAAGGTTATTTTTGGTGGTACGAGTAGCCAGTTGATTGAGAATTTGATGAATACCATTGAACGAGACCCTTTTTATTCTCATTATTGTGTTGGGTCTTGTTTTGAACACGATAGTTGCGATAGATTTTTAACAAATAAATGTGATACAATAAACGAATTTGAAACGTTTTTACAAGACCACAGAGGGTTTAGAACGGTTGCAATGTGGATGGGGGTTAATAATCTTACAGGAGAAATTTTCCCTATTGAAAAGATTGGGGGTTTGTGTCATAAATACCTTGATGCTTTTTATATTTGTGATGCTACCGCTCTTGTAGGCCATGCGCCAATCCCTAAGAATATTGATAATTGGTGTTCTGCATTTATCATTGATGGCCATAAGTTAGGCACTGAACTCGGTATTGGTTGTTGTTGGATTAGTGATAAATTAGACAAATGGCTCAATGGTTTTAAGCTACATGGTACGCCTAACCTTGCTGGTGCATTGGCTATTGCGGATGCCACCGAAGATGCAATTAGCAATGTAAAAGATAACGTCCATCATTGGGTTGATTTATATTGCTATCTAAAAAAAGAATTAGAAGAAAATGGAATTGAATATAGCGTTGTGATTGGCGGCGCAGAATGGGGCAAATGGACACCAGCAATCAACGCCATTCGTCTACCTGAATTTAATGCGGATGCTCTACAACAGTACCTTGCTTCTAAACAAATCTATGTATCTATTGGTGGCTCTGCTTGCGCTGAAAAACATGATTATCGAGTGCTAAATGTTTATGGGTTGAGTAATGATGAAGCCAGTGAGGTTATTAGGGTTAGTTTTGGCGAGGATAGTAGTGTTGAGGATGTAGAGACGTTAGTTGAAGGAATTAAAAATTTTAAGGAGTTATATCTAAAATGAGCCATACAAAAGATGATTTGAGAGAACTACAATCCAAATCCCTTGAAGAAAAAATCCAGATTTCTACCGCTCGGATTATCGAGTGGTATGAAAGTTGGGGCGGGCAAGTATATATCTCTAACTCAGGTGGAGTGGACAGTACGGTTTTGAGTTGGCTTGTTCACCATATTTATCTTGACGTTATTGATGTGTATTGCGATACTGGCTTGGAATATCCTGAGTTAAGAAAGTTTGTGTTAAGTAAGCCGAATGTTATCGTTTTGAAGCCTAAAATGAGTTTCATAGAAGTGATTAAGAAATATGGTTATCCGTTGATTTCTAAGGAAACGGCTTATGCTATTTATTCTGCAAATCGTGGTAGTCTCTACGGCATCAATAAAATGAAAGGTTTAAGAACCGATGGAACACCAAATTCTTATTATAGCAGCAATGTTAAATGGGAGTATTTAGTTGGTAATGATATTCCCGTTGGCAATCAGTGTTGTTATGTTATGAAAAAGTCCGTAGCAAAGCATTATGAAAAGCAGAGCGGAAAGCACCCATTTATAGGAACAATGGCAGAAGAATCAACAACAAGGAAAATAGCTTGGATTAGAAGTGGTTGCAATGCTTTTTATAGTGATAGACCAATTTCTTCACCAATCTCTTTCTGGAAAAAGTCTGATGTTCTTGAGTGTTTATATAAATATAATATCCCCTATGTCAAAGAGATTTATGGTGACATTGTATGTGAGAACGGTATATACACAACTACCAAACAGAAACGTACAGGTTGCATTTTCTGTGGGTTTGGTTGTCATCTTGAAAAAGAGCCTAACAAATTTCAAACATTAGCCGTTCTTGAACCTAAACTCTATGATTATTGTATGCGTGGTGGCACATATGATGAATCTGGCAAATGGGTTCCTGACAAGGGGCTTGGTATGGCTAAAGTCCTTGATTTCATCAACGTAAAGTGGTGGAATGATGGTGATGAGGCCAAGCGAGATGAATATAGAGCAAAATACAAAGAAAAGGAGCAAGAACATGAAACTAATTAAATCCAGTAATATCGAATCTGAATACCCCAAACGCCATGTTTGTGATGAGTGTGGGGCAGAGCTTGAATATGATAAGGAAGATGTTCACATTGGTTGGATAGGTTGTGAATATGTAACCTGTCCAGCTTGTGGTAGTGAGACTATGGTAAGTGGCCAAAGGGTGCAACCTCCCACTTGGAAAACAACCTTTTATCATACAAGTACTGAAACAGGTGCGGTTGATATTGATGATATTAAGATTAAAGAATATGTAGATAAGGCCGTAAAACATCTATGTTCTGATGAATGGAAGCCCGGTGAGCACTATGTCACAGGAACGGGTAATCTTCTTATTGTGGGGGTTAAATGGAAAGATGGTGTAGAAATTTATGTCACTAAGGATTACTGGGAAGATAGTATTGCCCCTGAAGATTATGGAATGGTAAAGTGAGGTTAAAGTAATGGGTAAGGTTGATGTTATTTATGAACAAATTGTAAATAAATAAAAACACACCTTGACATTTTGTTGTTTTTATGGTATAGTCTTTATAAGAGGTAGGGCAAGATAGCGCAATCTTCCCTTTTGAACCCAAGGGCCTATCTCCCTTGGGTTACTCTATATAATCATTTTAGATAGGAGAATGAATTATGAGTAATGTTAGAGTTGACTATACTGGACAAAAATTTAACCATTTAACAATTCTAGGTGATGTTGAAGATAGAGTCACTAAGTCTCGCCAAAAAATTAGACGAGTTAATGCAATTTGTGATTGTGGCTCTACAACAATTTATTCTTACGATTTAAGAGAAATTATTTGTGGAAACACAAAAGGCTGTAAAGAATGTAGAGCGAAAAGACAAAGCATAGATAAAAAACTTCCGTTTAATCAATATAAGATTGATGGCGACAAAGTTTATATTTATCACGATACCATTCCTGATTTTTACACGATTATTGATTTGAAATGGTTGGAGTATTTTAAGAATTACCATCTTGGATGTGCGCCAAATGTACCAGAAGATAGTTATTGGTATATTATGCAAAACGGCAAACGGAAAAAATTACATCAAATAATTTGTGGTTATAGGGCTGACCATATAGACGGGGATAAAAATAACAATCAAGAAAGCAATTTGCGTAAGTGTACTCATCAAGAAAACAATCTTAATCGTAAAGGGAACTATAATAACAAAGCTGGCTATAAAGGAGTCACAACTTGTAGCAATCTTAAAATAAAAAAATATTGTGCTAAAATTGAACATTTTGGTAAACAATATAACCTGGGATATTATGAAAAACCTGAAGATGCCGCAAGGGCTTATGACCGTAGGGCGATAGAACTTTTCGGAGAGTTTGCTTGGACAAATTTTCCAAGGAGCGATTATGAATAAAATCAATGTTAAGCTCTTAAAGAAAAATTTAACTATTGCTCATCATAAGCAAATCATGCAAGCTCTTAACATTCCAGCTTTTAGTGAGAACAAAGAGCAAATCATTTATTTTACGGGAGATAGAAATAAGGATGCACTAAAAGGCTCTCCTAAGCTTTATTTTTATAAAGATAGTCAAATATATTTTGGATACACCAGTTCAAGAAGTTATGATATTATCTCTCTTGTCCAAACCCGCCTAAATCTGCTTGGCCAAACTTGCTCATTCATTGATGCTTGCAACTGGATTCTTGAGAAAACTGGCCTCGACCCAACTAAGATAACCAAGCCCCTCACAAACACCCATGTTTATGACTGGTCTGAGCTTGAGCGATTTGTTAGGGTGAGAAAGTACGGTAATCAACTACCTGAATATAGTCGCAATATCATCGACACTCTACCCCTGCTATACCCCCAAGCATGGATAGATGAGGGTATAAGCGAAGAAACAATGGCCAAATATCAGATACGATATTATGAGCGTTGTAACCAGACTGTAATACCATGCTTTGATGACGAGGCAAGGTTGATTGGAGTTAGAGTGAGGAATTGGGACAAAGATAGGGTTGAACAGGCCAAGTATATGCCGTTGATTACATTGGATGGTCAGTGTTATAAATTCAATACCAATCAAGTGTTTTATGGGATTAACTATAATAAACCCATGATTGAACAGACTGGCGAGGTTTGGTTGGGTGAGTCAGAGAAGTTCGTTCTCAAGTTAGATAGATGGTTCGGCCCTAAATCCTGTGCGCTTGCTATGTATGGTCATCAACTCAGTATGCAACGCAGAAACCAACTAATCAAGATGGGCGTTAAACGGGTGGTGTACTGCCCGGACATGGACTTCATTGGACAAGACGATGCTTTCTTTGAGGATTGGTGTAAGTCTGTAAGACGGTTATGTGATATGTTTAAGGGGTATTGTCAGGTTGATATAGTGTGGGATGATACTGGTGAATTGTTAGGGCCAAAAGAAAACGCAACTGACAGAGACAAAGAAACATGGGATAAATTGTGGGAGAGTAGAGAGAGGTATTTATGAGTAAGGATATTTTTGAGAAGGCTAAGAATAAACCTAAGAAGCCATGGTATATGGTCAATACCAAAAACTACAAGATTCCTTTTTGGGCATTGCCTATTGCTCCTTTCGTGATTGGCATTTCTAAGCTCAATGATTGGTTTTATGACCGTATTAAATGGGATGAACGCAAAGCTACCAAGGTGTTAAATCATGTCTTGCCTAAGATTTTGGACTACGACAAAAATGAAGATGCCTATTACTATTGCATGGATTGGGGATATAATTTGTGGCACAAAGCTCCATTGAGATATAGGCGCTTTGCTCATAAGTATTATGTTCAATTACATTCTTTCATCAAAGACAAATATGTGGTGAAAGGGTATTGCAAGTCTGTAATAAATGATGGTTATGATGAATGGGTCGAGTTTCGGCCTATTGGGTTTAAGGTTGGATAATAAATGAAAATATTTTTATTAGGCTTTTTAGTCTGTTATGTTATTGCTTCTTTGTTAATTTATAATGACGATGATAAATGGCTTTATAGATTTATCACTCCGTTCTGTGCGGTTGGTATCGTTGTTTTAATTATCCCCTCTTTTATCTGGCGATTTGTGCGACTTTGTTTTGTGCCAGTAAGACCAGATGTTATGGATTACTTAAAAGACGCTTATGTCAAACGTTTATTTGGTAATATTTATTTCTGCCATGATAAAAAAGCTAAGAATTGGCTGAATAAAATTTTCTTGTTTAGATATAAGGAGGATAGATAAGTGCCTAAATTGCTTGTTTGCTGTGAAGAATCGCAGCGTGTTTGTATGGCTTTTAGAGAAAGAGGCTGGGAGGCGTACAGTTGCGACATTGAGCCTTGCTCTGGCGGTCATCCTGAGTGGCATATTCAACAAGATGTGCTGTCTCTAATCAATGGCGATTGTGAGTTTGATACAGTCGATGGTGAACATCATATCATTAAAGGCCAATGGGATTTGTTGATTTGTCACCCGCCTTGCACTTATCTTAGCAACGCTGGCGCAAGACATTTGTGGAAAGGTCATGTATTAAATCAAGAGCGATATGAAAAAGGGCTTAAGGCCAAAGAGTTCTTTATGAATTTTATTAACGCCAAGTGTGAACATATTGTTGTTGAAAATCCTGTCCCTTCTAAAGTATATGAATTACCTCTTTATTCTCAGGCTATTCAGCCTTATGATTATTATGGTGAAAAACACCCTTATAGCAAAAAGACTTGTTTGTGGGAAAAGAATGTTCCTTTGCTACAATCTGTAGAACCTGTTAAACCTATTGCTACTTGGTGCCCGTCTGGTAGTTACAGTCATAAGCACGGTGAAAAACATAGAGGTATGTTTACTACTGACAGAGCTAAGAACAGAGCCAAAACATTCGAGGGTGTAGCCCGTGCTATGGCCGAACAGTGGGGCGACTTTATTGAAAAAGAATTAGAAAATAAATAAATAACCCTTGACAAAAGCCTTTTGGTGTGGTACTATTATTACATCAAAAGGCTTTGCCTATTATGAGGAGGAATTGATATGAAGTTTTATGTAAACTCTACCAAGTACGGCTCTGATGCTACAGACATTATGTTACAATACCCTCACATTTCTCATTGCCGGAAAGAGGAAATTGTAGAAGAGGTTTATAACAAAAAGATTGTCCGGTATCGTTTGGCTGTTAATCTTGACACTACGGCAGATATTCTTAGGTTTACAACAGAAGTAAACAATGAGATTATTGTTCAAAATTTCAAGATTCCTGAAATTGAAATTTATGACGATTATAGGGAATAAGGAGGTTTATATATGAAAAAAGTAACTGGTTATATTGATGTTCGTGCGTTGGGACGTTATGACTGGGCGTTTTATGTCGAAGATGATGCTACTGATGAAGAAATTAAAGAGAAAGTAGACGAAATTTGCAATTATTATATTGATTATAATGTAGAAGCAGGATACGAAACCTATACAAAAACCTGTTATCGTAAGAAAGGTAGTTGGTATTAATTATGACTCTTATGTTTCCTTCTTATGAATTTTTGAAATCTATCAAAGAAGAAAAAGATATTATTCTGTTTACTGTTTATAAGAATATGTATGGTCGGTTAAGAGTAAATGAATGTGGAGAATCTGGTTTTTATTTTGACCTTATGGAAAATGAATATAGTGGGGAAAATGAATGGACAAGATTTTTTCATAATAATAAAAAAGGATATGAAGCACTTAAAATTCATGTTCAGAACTGCTATCAAATGATTCTAAATAATCTAATAAATCAAACACATGAGTGGCAAAATGAACAAAGAAATTTTGAGCTAAGAAAAGTTGCAGATAATACTATGTGAAAAGTATTGGATTGAATTATGAAGGAGGATTAAAAATGTACGAACAGTATACTGATAAGCAAATTGTTGAGATGCTGAAGCCCAAACTAACTAAAATTTTGGGTGATGGTATATGGGATGCTGCACTTGAACATTCAGAGAGCGGTAGAAACTTGATTGAGTTAATTGCCACTATCTACCGCTCAGCTTACATCCGTGGTCAGCTTGGTCGGAGTTTTATTATTGGGGAACCTAAGCAGACCAAACATTGGGTTCCTGCAACTAAAGATAATGTTAAGGTTGGTAGTAAGGTTAGGATGATTGATGAAGAAGGACATAGAAACAATCCTCAGTGGTTCCCTAATGTTGGAACGGTAGGAACTGTAACAGAGGTCGGGTTCCATACTCATCTTGTTCAATGGCCAGAAGGAACTACAAGTGGAACAGATGAATGGTATTGTGACGATACTCGCCTTGAGGTGTTACTATGCGAGTAAAACCTCTACTATCTAAAATCGACCCCCCTACGTTTATTGAGGACTATCTACAAGCCCATGGTATTGAGCAAACCGCCCTATATCTAAATCCAGAAGAAAGATGTTTAGACAACCCAAGATTCTATCCTAACATGGATAAAGGGGCTGAATTGCTAAAACAAGCGATTAATGATGATTGGAAGATTGGCCTATTGGTTGACGTTGACTGTGATGGTATGTGTTCTGCGACCATTATTCGTCAGTTCCTTAATACCCAATACAACATTGACCCTGTTATCTACATCCGTAAGGGCAAGGCTCATGGCTTGAGAAAGTCGGCCTCAGATGATGTTGTACCCAAGATTATTGAGGATGGATGTCAACTGCTAATTGTACCAGATGCCGGGTCGAATGATGTTGATGAATGTCAAAACCTACTAATGCACAGCTGTCATACCTTGGTTTTAGACCATCACAAAATTGAGGTTGACAACCCTTGGGCTGTTGTTATCAATCATCATTTGGGTGAAGGACTAAATACGGCTTTATCTGGTACAGGTGTAACGGCTAAGTTTATTGAGTATTACTGTCAGAAATATGGCTTGTTTATCCCCTATGTAGATGACCTTGTAGCCATGTCTATTATCTCTGATAGTTGTGACCTAACATCCTTAGAGAACAGATATTATGTCCATAACGGTCTACACAATGTCCAAAATCCCCTAATTCAAGCCATGTTGCCTTCAGCAATTAAGCGCTATGGCCTAACGCCCACTGGCTACAGTTGGGCTATAATTCCACTAATCAATGCTGTATGCCGTAAGGAAGAAACAGATGAAAAGCATGAGTTGTTTGATGCTTTTAGCGGCCACGGTGATATTGAGTCTACTCTAAAGATGTGCCGTTCAGCACACCGCCTACAAACAGAGACAGTGAAACAAGCTGTAGAGGATGTTGAGCCTACTCTTGACCTTGACCATAAGGTGATTATTGGATTCTGTGATAAGGGGTTGGCTAACCAAATTGGCCTGATTGCTAATAAGTTCCAAGGCAAGTACAATAAGCCTACTATTCTACTACGTCAAGCAAGCTCTACCACATGGTCTGGCAGTCTAAGAAGCCCTGTAGATTTAACTGATGTGGTTAATGAGTCTGGTTTGGCTAAGGCCATGGGCCATAATCAGGCTGCTGGTGTGCTGGTTCGCAAGTCTAATCTTAACCGGCTGATTGCTTATCTTGATGAGGCTGATTTTCCGCTTGAGCCTGAGATTGATGTGGCTGGGTATATCGCCCCTAAGCAAATCAATAACAAGCTCTGTAAGGCTTGTGAGGATAATGCTGAATTGTGGGGGCGGGGGCTTAGAGAACCCACCTTCTACATCAACGCCGAGATTGATGAAACCAACGTACAAGTCTTTGAAAAGCGTACTACAACAGTAAAAATTACAGCAAATGGGGTTGATTTTCTGTTGTTTATGGCCACCCCCGAACAAGTAGATAAGTTGACACAAAAAGGCAAGAAAAGTCTATCTTTGATTGTAACTTTATCTACGAACGAATGGAATGGCGTGGTTAAACCGCAAGGTAAGATTAAGCAATTTGAAATTAGCAAGGTTGAGGATAAGGATGAAAGTTGGGAGGATGATTTTTGATGGGATGGAGTACTGATATTAACCCAACAAAAACTGGTTGGTATTTTTGTACTGTTGAGGACATTTTCCTAAGCCTTATAGCGGGTACTCAAAGAAGGAGATTACTGAAGATATTAACAAAATTTTTGGTGGTGATTTTTGATGAAGTATGAATTTCATGTGGGGGATTATGTAGAAGATGTCACCGGAAGAATAGGTTATATTAATTCAATCTGTCAGTGTGAATACTGTAAGGCACGCGGTTTTTACGAACCTCGTGTTACATATACTGACGGCGATAAGGATTGTATCACAGCTTACGAGTGCGAGCAAGGGTTTCCGTATTACAAACGCATCGGTCAGTATGATTTTACTAAGAAGGATAACGATAAGGACGAAGGTAAGATTGAGCCTTTGGTAAAATCTTGGATTTTAGAGGACTCTGATGGTAAGGGCGAGTATCACTTTGATTCTCGTGAGGCTATTAAGAAAATCAACGAGCTTGTGGATGTCATAAATGAGCTAAAAACAGATTATGAAAAACATCTTCGAGCGCATGAGCTAACAGAGAGGTGAATTTTATGGAGTGGCACAAAATTGAGGATTATCCGGTTGGGTCGGATGAGTATGTACTTGTAAGCCAAGTTGTGGCGGGGCATCGAAATAACAGATTTTGCTTTATGGGAAAGTTAAATCTGCATAATTGGTGGTACAATATAATTAATGGTGAAGTTAATCCTTGTTCATCCACAGACCGTTGGTGTCATATTGATTTGCCGGAGGATTAAGTATGGTTAAGGTTTGTGGTAACTGTGCTTATTACCTTGGTGGTGGAGATTGGAATTTGTGTTGTGACGTTCACCACCCTACGCCAATGGAAAAATCGTTTGATTTAACGTTTTATGCGGGCCATTTATGTTATGAAGATACTTTGGCCTGTGATATGTTTGAAGAAAAGCTTGACAACTGTAATTAAATATGTTACAATTAAACCGTGGAGAAATCTACGGTTTAATTTTTAGGAGGGGTGAGGATTGAGTTACTTTAACAACCACAATCACACAGATATGAGTAATGCTCTACTAGGGTTCCCTGACGTTATCTGTAAGATTCCTGATTTAATTCAACGTGCCTATGACCTTGGTCTTAATGGTATTGCCATTACAGAACACGAAGGTATCTCAAGCCATATCAAGGCGTTAGATTATTATGATAAGATGGCAAAAGATAGGCCGTTTACATTGGCCTTGGGCAATGAGGTTTATTTGCTTACTGAGGTAGAAGATAACCTTAATCGTCAAATCCCTAACACCATCCCTTACTATCACTTTATCTTAACCGCTCTTGATACCGAAGGCCACCACCAACTACGCTTGCTCTCAACTCGTGCTTGGTTAAGAGCGTGGAGACAGGGTAAGATGTTCCGTAGGCCGACTTATTATAGTGACCTTGAGGAAATCATTAAACCCAATCAAGGCCATGTTATTGCCAGTACAGCTTGTTTGGGGTCGAGGATTGATAAGTTACTGCTTGATAATGAGATTGATAAGGTTGATTTAGAGGTGGAAAAGTTGCTTGATATTTTTGGTGAGGGTAACTTTTATATCGAATGTCAACCAGCGAGTGGTAAAAACACGCCACAAAGCCAAGTCAATAATCTGCTGTGGCAAACGGCTGAGTATCACAATCTCAAGATTATCCCAACCACTGACTCTCATTATCTCCGCAAAGAGGACGCTTTTATCCATAAGGTTTATTTACAATCCCAAGAGGGCGATAGAGAAGTTGATGATTTCTATGCTACCGCCTATCTTATGGATGAGGCTGAATTAAGAGAACGTCTATTGATTGATTTTAGTGATGCTCAAATTGACCAGATGTTTGAATGGAGTTGTGAATTAAGTAAAAGAATTAAAGGCTATAATATCCAGCATAATCCAATTATCCCGCAACTTCCGCTTAACAAGATACCAGACTTTACTATTAGTCATGTATTCAGTGATTATTATGATAAGTACCCAAACTTTGGTTGGTATTCTAATCGGCCCGAAATACATGAGCAGTATTTCTTCAGCCAGATTGAACGGGGCCTTCAAGATAAAATTGTAAATAAAGGCAAGCCCATTGAAAAATATATCGCTCGATTGGATGAAGAATGGAAAGAGCTAAAGATTATCAGTGAACAGCTTAATACGTCTATGGCTAGCTATTATTCAACTATGTCAGAGATTATTGAGATTATTTGGCAATCTGGTAGTTTGGCCATGCCAGCAAGAGGCAGTGCGGCGGGGTTCTTAACGTGTTATCTGCTTGAGGTCACACAAATTGACCCTGTGCCATTAGGTGATTATATGCCAAGTTGGAGACACTTGAATCATCAACGTGGCGTTGAACTGCCAGACATCGATAATGACTCAGAAGCCTCAAAGAAAAAGGCCATAGTTGATAAGATGAAAGAATATTTTGGCGGGGATAAGGTCATCAACGTAGGTACATTCTCTAAGATTTCCTCTAAAACGGCCATTGAACGAGCTTGTAAAGGTCTTGATATACCAAACGATAAGGCGGCTTATTTTAAGTCTTTAATCCCTGTCAATCGTGGTAAAGTTAGTAAGCTAAAAGATGCTGTGTATGGCAACAAAGACAAAGGTATCAGCCCAGCCCCCGGCCTCAAATCCGAACTAAGCCAATATCCACATCTGCTTGAGTCTGCGTTGGCTCTTGAGGGGCTGATTACCAATCGTGGTACTCATGCAGCCGGTGTGCTTGTGTGCAACACTCCTTACACAGATTATATAGCCGCTATGCGTTCAGCAGATGGAACGTTAATTAGTTGCTATGACCTGTGGGATGATGAGGCTGCTGGATGCATTAAGTTCGATATGCTTACGGTTGAAGCCGCAGATAAAATTCACCGCACAATGGATTATTTGCTTGAGAATGGTAAGATTAAGGATGAAGGCTCTCTAAAAAAGACGTACTATAAATGGGTACACCCTGACGTATTGGACTATAAAACGCCTGATATGTGGGATATTTTGCCCACTATTTATTCTGTGTTTCAGTTTGATACTCCAATCAGCACCAAAGCCTTATCTGCCACTCATCCTCATAGTGTAATGGATTTGTCGGCTGCAAACAGCTTACTTCGTCTCATGCCAGACAATGCGGATGAAACGCCTATTGACAGATATATCCGTTATAAACAGTCAAAAGATGCTTGGTTGAAAGATACAACTGATTTTGGCCTGAACGAAGATGAACAGGCTATTCTATGGAAATATCTTGCAGACGCTTATGGCATGGCTGATAGCCAAGAAAAGGTAATGCGGTTGAGTATGGATGAGCATACCGCTGGCTATACGCTTAAAGAGGCCAATAAACTCCGTAAATCTATCGCCAAGAAGGATGAAAAATTACAAGCTGAAGCCAAACAGTTGTTCTTTGATTGTTGTGAACGCCAAGGCACAAGAGAAATCTTTGCTGATTATATCTGGAATGTGGTGTTTGCGGCCAGTATGGGCTATTCTTTCAGTCAATTACATTCTTATAGTTACTCTATCATTGCTCTACAAGAGCTTAACCTTAACTATTACTATCCTCGTGTTTATTGGAACTGTGCTTGTCTATCTGTAGAAGCGTCTGGAACAGACGAAGAAAATACAGGCTCAACAGATTATGGTGAAATGGCCAAAGCTATCTACAAGATGAAAAAGTATGGAGTTGGGGTTCATGCCCCCTCTATCAATGACTCTAATATCGACTTCACCCCTCGTGAAAAAGACAGTGCTATTTTGTTTGGGCTTGGCGGTATAGCTGGTATTAACATTGATATTTCTCGTCAAATCCTCTCTAATCGCCCCTACACCTCTTTTACCGACTTCTACAACAAAAACGCCTACAAAGGCTCACTTGTCACCAAATCCAAGTTCATCCAACTAATCAAGGCCGGATGTTTTGATGAGTTTGAGCCTGACAGACGTATTGTGATGAGACAATATTTCATCCTATCCACGCCTAACGTTACATCTCTTGCCATGAACAACATAGGCCAAATCAAGGCCGCAAGAATACCCATCCCCAAATCTATCATCGGCCCATATAACTTTAGAAAGTATGTATGTAGCAAACAGTTTAAGTTCGGCCCTCACCCCAAATTCAAGAGTAAGACCTTATATTGGCTTGATGATATGGCACAGCGTTATTTTAACGCTCGTTGTAAGAACAGCCTGACTGAAGGTGTAGATTATTGGTTTGATAGCGATGCTGAAAATTGGGTTGTTGTTGATAAGAGCCTTGAAAAGTTGCTTGCTCCGTCTATTGAAACGCTAAAAGATTATATCAATACACCTGAGTTCTTGGATAGATTTAACAAGGCCAGAGCTAAACAGGCTATGATTGAGAGTGTAGATGGATTGGATGTGAATAGGTGGAGCCTGGATTCATGTTCGTTCTATTCAAAACAGCATGAATATGCCGATGTAGACGCAGTTAAATACAACATTACACCGTTTGAGCAACTACCAGAAGAACCAGTGTTTATTACTCAATCTTTCAAGGGGCGCGAATGGAAACAATTTTCTTTGAGCCAAATTATGGGTGTGGTACTTGCCCGCAACGATAATAACCATATTGTTACTATTCTTGATTACCATGATAATGTTGTCAACGTGAAATTCGATGGAGGATTGTATGCATACATGAAACAGCAAATTTCTGTAATAAATCCTGATGGTTCTAAAACTGTTACAGATAAGTCTTGGTTTACAAGAGGACAAGGGCTTATTTTAACAGGTTATCGTTATGGCGATGATTTTAGAATTAAGAATTATAGTCGTAGCGTTTTTCCTTACAAAGTGATTAAAGTAGACGGAATAAACGATGATGGCAGTCTTGAATTGACCACAGAAAGAAGTGGTGAAGAGAATTAAATTGTTAATAAATTGTAAACAATAAAAATTTTTCTTGACAATTTAACAAATTTATGGTATAATACACCATAGAGGTAAGCAAGGAGTGTACAATCTTTGCTTTTTAAGGGCGGTGCTTATCTCATCGCCTTACTCTTATATTTACTTAGATAAGGAGTAATAATATGAGTAAAAATGTTGATTTGACTGGACAACGATTCGGGAAATTGCGTGTACTTGAACAAGCAGAAGATTTAGTCACAAAAGAAGGTAGGCATTTTTATAAGTGGAAATGTCTTTGTGATTGTGGAGAAGAATATATTACTTATGAAAGTAATTTGTTAAGTGGCAAAGTCCATCAGTGTAAAACTTGCCGTTATAAACAAACCGCCAATTCAAATCGTCAATTAAATTTATATGAAATTTATGATGATTATGTTATTGGCTTTGCCACCAATGGTTCTTTCATTATTGACAAAGACAGCTATGATTTAATCAAAGAATATACTTGGTATTTAGATAAAGCTGGTTATGTAATTACACAAAAAGATAGGGAAACAATTTATTTACACAGACTTGTACTTGGCCTCCCCAATAAAGTTGAGAAAGAAATCGTTGACCATGGTAATGGAAAGCGTAATGACAATAGAAAACAGAATCTAAGAGTTTGTCTATCTAAAGATAATAATAAAAATTTTCCTTTAAGAAAAGACAATCAAACTGGCCCAATACTTGGAGTAGTGTGGGAGAGAGATAGAAAAAAATGGAAAGCTACTTTAAGATGTAATAAAAAACAAGTGTTGCTCAAAAGATTTGATAAAGTAGAAGAAGCTATAATAGCTCGAATTGAAGCCGAATTAAAATATTTCGGTAAATATAGCAGAAGATATGAGCAATATCAACGAATTCTTGACAAATATCAAAAAACAGGTATTATTGAAATTCAAACCGAACGATATTCCGAAGAAAATTAAATAACCCCTTGACAGACCTTCTTGTTCATGGTATATTTAAACCATCAAACAAGGAGGTTTGTTTTATGTCTAATAATAAGATTCTCAAGAACAACAAGTTTGCCAATTGCACCCGTTCTGAACTGCTGTCTCTGTGGCGCGGCCTTGAACAAGTCTATGCTGAAGGATGGAGTGCAAATGACAATCCACTCACGCCTTATAAGGACGCTTATTGCGAAGAATCCAACATGGGCCTTATTCTTGTTGAACAAGATTTACTTAGAGCTATCGCCTGTGAGTTTTGTGGTTAAGGAGGTTTGTTTTATGAAAGCTGATGATGTTCTCCGCTATGGCACAATTCTCACAGATGATGAACTTTTTGACCGTTGTGATGAAATGGCAGCAGAAGTCCGCATTAAGTTGGTTAATTATGAAAGCGTTATCTATTATATCAAAATGATTAACGATGAAGTTGAGGAATTTAAAAAAGTAGGTGTTGTGGGATGACTTGGTTGATTCTTTGTGTGGTCATTATAATTGTTATAGGAGCTTTTTGTATCTTTTGTGGACTTGAAGATGACGTTGGTATTGTTTGTATATTCGGCGCATTTTTTCTTTTAGTTGGCATTCTTGGCGGTTTTGAATTAAAAAATTTTTCTTATAATAATTCCTACGATACTAAATACATCCCCGCAGAACCCATTGCCTATAATTCTACCCAGACTGTATTCGCCACCAACAAAGGCAATATCATCGTCAATGGCGTTTATCCTGACGGTGTATATATGCTCGATATGGATGGCGACACTGTACTTGTCGTATGGCAAGCGGTTGAAGGCGAGGAAGTTGGTTTAGGATGAGTATTAAAGTTAAACTAAAGCCAACCAAGCGGATTTTCTTTAATCCGTCTAACGGTTATAAAGTTCTAAGTTGTGAGCCTGTTGGTAGCTGCCCCAACCTAATGCTCAACTCATACAACAACTTTACTTTAGCCGGAACAAACCTTGGTATGGTCGATGTAGGCGATGAATATGAGCTTGAAATTAGAGAGAACCAAAAGGCCAAATATCCAGCAAGCTATGTTTTGGTTGGATTCACTGATATTGACGTTAGTGCTGAAGGCATTAAAATTACGCCTGAGCAAGAACTAAAAATCTTACGCCATATCTGTGACGGCAACCAACCCAAGTATGTGCATGAAGCCTACCCTAATTTTGTTCAAATGGTGCTTGATGGGCGTGAAGAAGAAATTGACCATAAGAAAATTTACAATGTCGGCCCTGTTCGGTTTGAGGAGTATGTGAATAAAATCAAGGGTTATTTCAATACCATTCAGTTCTTGCCCCTTACCTCTGACTGGGGTATTGAAAATGATAGTGACGTTAAGAAGTTGATTGATGTTTTCGCTACCCCAGCAGAGCTAAACCAAGCTCTTGAAAGTAGCCCCTATCACATCTTCTTTGATTTACTTAATTATTCCTTTGACAAGTCTGATAGATACGTCTTAGACAAACGGCCTGATTTAATTGATTCTAAGGAACGTTGTGAGTTTGCTTGTTTAGCTATTCTACAAGAGAACGAAGATGAGGGCGACACAAGAATCTACACAGATTTGCTTGAGGAACTGGCCGAAGAAAAAGTGCCTGAATGTGCTAAGTATGTAAAGGACGCTGTACGCAATAGCGAAAGAATCTATTATGATGCAGAACAGGAATATTCCAGTAACAAGGCCACCTATGAGGCCGAAGTCAATATTGCTGAGAACATCCTTGACCGCCTTGCCTTAGAGAAAAAGCAAGACTGTAACTTAGGCATGAATGTTGATGATTTCACAAGCGTTGATGGGTTTGAGTGTACGAATGAGCAAAAGCAAATCCTTACCTTGGCCAACAAACACATGGTTGCTATGTTAAGAGGTTATGGTGGCTCTGGTAAATCAACTGTAATGAAGGCGCTGGTGCTAATGCTTGAAGCCAATCATAAAGACTACACCCAGCTTGCCCCAACAGGTAAAGCAGCAAAACGTCTGAGAGAAACAACAGGCCGACCTGCAAGTACCATTCACATGGCATTAGCTCAAGACGCTCATATCAACTCCGATTTTGTCATTATTGATGAGTGCAGTATGGTTGGTGTTCATTTGTTGTCTAAGCTATTTGATATATGCGAGTCCAATACACGGTTTATCTTTGTATGTGATGAAGCTCAGTTGGCCTCAATCTCTTGTGGCAACGTTGTGCAAGACATTATTGACTCAGATGTTGTACCCACGGCCACATTAACCAAGATTTTCCGGTATGGTTCATCTGGGCTTGCTACGGTGGCTACTGATACTCGTGAGGGTAAGGTTGGCCCAAGACAAAACAGCAATTATTCTGATTATCAGTTTATCTCTATTGGTGATAAGCCCATAGCACAAATCCTTGATGCTTATAATTCTCTGCTTGACAAATATACCAAAGATGATATAATGATACTGTCCCCATTCAACAAAGGTCCCGTTGGTACAGTGGCAATTAACAAAGCCATTCAATCCAGATATAATTCAAACTCTGATACTAACGCTATTCGTAAGATAAGTGGCGGTGAAGAAATCATGTTTAAGGTGGGTGATAAGGTAATCAACACCCACAACGAATACCACTGCCCTTGTTTTAGAGTTGATGAGGATGGGTCTTTGGTTGAGAGTATGAGCGACATCATGGTTATGAATGGCGATATGGGCTATATTCGGCATATTAAAGAGACCGATACAGGTATTGTTATGGCTGTTGAGTTTGATACTGGTATGACAAGGATTTATGGGCCTTATATGAACAACCTACTGCTTGGGTATGCTATTAGTATTCACAAGAGTCAGGGCAGTGAGGCTAAGGCTGTAATCGTGATTACAAGCCCTATGCACAAACGTATGTTGTCATCCAATCTTCTTTATGTTGCCGATAGCCGTGCAAAAGAGCAGTTGATTGAGATTGGCGATGTTGAGACAATTAAAGAGGGCCTTAAACGGCATGAACAAAAAGAAAGAGAAACTTGGCTCTGTGAGCTATTAAAGGAGGATAAATATGACAAAAACAATTTGTGATGTGTGTGGTAAAGAAATTATTAACATAAACCCCCTATGAATTTCGTCTTGGACGTAAAATAAATATCAGAGGCGCACTTGGCAACGCCACACTAAATGGGCACTCTATTAGTTGCCAAGATGTATGTAATGAATGTGCTAGTTCTATTTATCACTATATCAAAGGTCTACAAAAGGAGGATTAAGATGAAAATAGAACCTTTGACACCGGGGTTGTATATTTGCCGATTTAGACGGCCAATAGAAGCAGACAATATTAACCACATTCTTAAGATGCTTAACGATGAAGGAGAATCTTTTGGTGTGCGTTTTATTCCAGAACTATCAGAAATTTACCAAATCTCAAATCAGGTGAAGGAGGACAACAAATGAAAAAATATGTAATTGCCGAGATTGTAACGCACTACCACATGGTAGAAATCGACGATGAACTTGACATCGAGGACATCGTAAATAGTGCAAGACAGGACGTTAAAAACAATACGGGCTATGAAGCCCTTGAAAGTAAACTTAAACATTATCAAAGCCTATATAATTTTGATTATTCGATTAAGCCTAATTATTGTGGCACAAGCTATACGGGTATGTATGTGATTGGTTGCGATGATGATAGCCCTGAACTTGACTAAAGTTCATATAATGTTTACATTTATTTAATATTGATGTAACATTTTTATGATATAATACATCTCCTACCTTAACCGGTAGAGTAAATAAGAAAGGTCTGGTGCTATGATTATCCTAAAAAGAGACGGCAGACAGGTGGAATTTGATAAAAGCAAGATTTTCAATGCGGTTTATAAGGCTTTTGAACAGTTAAATAAGCCTGTGGATGAAGCCACACAAATCGCTGGAAAGATTGCGAATGAAATTGAAGCCGGATGCAAAAACGGCTGTAGTGTAGAGGACATTCAAGATATTGTAGAAAAGAAGCTGATGGCGAGTAGCCATAAGGATGTGGCCAAGGCTTATATTAACTATCGCCAACTACACAAGATGGCCCGTAATCAATACAAAGAACTCATGGATGCTGTTGGTGAAAAGCTGTCAGGGTCCAATATTGAAAATCAAAACGCCAATGTAGATGAGCATAGTTTTGGTGGACGAATGGGCGAGGCCACAAGAATTGTTACTAAGAAATTCGCCCTTGAGAACCTTGTGTCTCCTATGGCTAAAGCCAACCATGAAAACAATGAAATCTATATCCATGACCTTGATAGCTATGCCGTAGGCAACCATAACTGTCTATCTATTCCTTTTGATGATTTGCTTGCTAAGGGCTTTAATACCAGACAGACAGATGTCCGTCCAGCACAGAGTATTAATACAGCTTTCCAGTTAGTTGCAGTTATTTTTCAGCTTCAGAGCCTACAGCAATTTGGCGGGGTGAGTGCTACTCATCTTGATTGGACGATGGTTCCTTATGTGAGAAAGTCATTTGCCAAGCATTTCCGTGACGGCCTAAAATATCTTGAACATATCGACAAAGTTTTGCTTGATGATAAACTAAGCGTTGATGATGATTGGTATAAAGCCTATCCGCTTCATGTTTATCTGTACGCTATGGATATGACTACCAAAGAGTGCTATCAGGCTGTTGAGGGTATGTATCATAACCTTAATTGTATTAGGGCGACTTAACAGTAATGTTAAGAACATAGCTATCTAAACGGGGAAAGTCCCTATGTGGGATAACCTACCGTGCTAAATTTGTGTCGTTAATCTATATAAGGAGGTGATAATATGTATTATGTATATCAGCACGTCAACAAAATAAATAATAAGCGTTATATTGGTATTACAAAGCAAAACCCCGAGTCTCGCTGGGGAATTGATGGAGTAAATTATAAAAGCAGTCCATACTTTTACGCCGCCATACAAAAATATGGTTGGGATAATTTTGACCATGAAATTTTGTTTAATGACCTTACCAAAGAAGAAGCCTGTGTTAAAGAGATTGAGTTAATAGCATATTTTCAAACACAAGATAAACAACATGGGTACAATATAATGGAAGGCGGTTCTGCCCCAACAATCCCAGAAGAAGTACGGATTGTAATGTCTGAAAAAATGCGTGGTAATAAAAACGGTCTTGGTCATGCTTGCTCAGAAGAAAAGAAGCAGAAAATTAGTGAAGCTCAAAAAGGTCGGAAATTAACGGAAGAACATAAAGCTAAATTGTCTATGGCTAAGAAAGGTTCTCACCACGCCTCTCCGTCTGCTGAGAAACGCAGAAAAATTTCTGATAGTCATGTTAAAAAGCCAGTATATTGCGAAGAAAATGATAGGGTTTATGAATCTATACAATCTTGCGCTAAAGAGCTTGGTTTAGACCCAACTGTAGTATGTGCTTGCTGTAAAGGTAAACACAAATCGACGCATGGCTATCATTTGAGATATTATAACGACACAATAAAAGCCTAACGACTATCCACATAAAACGTGGAGTAGAGCCAAGCGGCTCGAAATGGTAGCCTCCTCAAAAAAGAGGATGAAGATATAGTCTGCTCTATATGGCAACATATAGAAGTTCATAAGAGAACTGCACAAGATTAGCGACCTTGTGTGAACAAAAAGGAAATACACTACAATCTCGTTCTGGTAATCAACTGCCTTTCACTTCAATCAACTACGGTACTTGTACGTTACCAGAAGGCCGTATGGTCACTAAGTCCCTACTCGACACCTCTATCAAGGGCATTGGCAAGCTCCATCGCACAAGCATTTTTCCATGCGGTATCTTCCAGTGCATGAAGGGTGTTAATCGTGAGCCGGGAGACCCCAACTATGACCTGTTTAAGTTGGCTATAAAGTCCACCGCTCAACGGCTCTATCCCAACTATGCCAATGTTGATTGGTCTGGTAATGCCGGGTATGATGTTAATGACCCTAAGACCATATTTAGCACAATGGGCTGTAGAACCGCTAATGGCTGGGACATCAACGGTCTTGGCCAGCAAAAAGACGGCAGAGGTAACATTTGCCCTGTAACTATTATTATGCCCACTCTTGCTATGGAAGCACAAGAAGATTTGTGCGATGGCGAGTACCACTCTAAAGAAGAATTTATCAATCATTTCATGGGGCTACTTGACAAGAAGATTAGTGAAGCCAAGGATATGCTCATTGAGCGTTTTAATTGGATTGCATCTCAATCTCCTGAAGCAGCTAAGTTCATGTATGAGAATGGCCTAATGGCCGGATATGTACCAGAAGAAGGTATTGTCTCCGCCCTAAAGCATGGCACTCTTGCTATTGGCCAGATTGGTCTTGCTGAAACTTTACAAATCTTGATTGGTCAAGACCACACCACCCCAAAAGGCATGGAAATCGCCAAGCAAATTGAGCAACTATTTAAGGATAGATGTACTGAGTTCAAACAGAACTATCATCTAAACTTTGGTGTTTACTATACCCCGGCAGAAAACCTATGTTATACCTCAATGCAGAAGTTTAAGGCCAAGTATGGTATTATTCCTAATGTTTCAGATAAAGACTTCTTTACCAACTCTATCCACGTTCCTGTATGGAAACATATGACCCCATTTGAGAAAATTGATATTGAGTCTCAGCTAACAGGCTATTCCAGTGCGGGTTGTATTACCTATGTAGAACTTGATAGTGGCGCTAAAAACAATCTTGCGGCTCTTGAAACAATCGTCAACTATGCCATGGATAAGGACGTTCCTTATTTCGCAATCAATGTCCCCAACGACACTTGTATGTCTTGCGGATATACCGATGAAATGAATGATAAATGTCCTGAATGCGGCGGAGAAGAAGTGCAGCATTTGCGTCGCGTCACGGGCTATTTAACAGGTAATTACAAGACAGCCTTTAACGCTGGTAAACAGCAGGAGGTTGAAATGAGAGTCAAACATCAGGAGTTTAACGTATGAATTATGCAAATATAATTCCATGTGATACTGCCAACGGAGAGGGAATTCGCACTTCCCTCTTCGTCTCTGGCTGCACAATCAACTGCCCCGGTTGCTTTAACAAAGAAGCTCAAGATTTCAACTACGGCCAACCCTACACCAACCAAACTCGTGACATCATCCTTGACCATCTATCTAAACCCTACATTGCTGGCCTAAGCCTACTTGGTGGCGACCCAATGTGCCAAGACCACAATGGCCTCATTGACCTTATTTCCCTTGCTGAAGCAACCCGTAATATAGGTAAGACAGTATGGTTGTGGACAGGTATGACATACGACCTTATCTTCCCACCTCCCAGAGTTATCTTGACTGAGCTTTATTATCTGCGTCAATGCTTATTCATGGCCTGTGATGTAGTGGTGGATGGGCCATTTATTAAAGCCCAAAAAGACCTGACTTTAGCCTTTAGAGGCTCTAAGAATCAACGTCTTATAGACGTACAAAAAACCCTTGAATCTAACAGGGTGATTTTATATAAGGAGGCTTAATTTATGCCGGAAAACAATATGGAAAAGAACCTACGCTGTTACATCATTCGCCTATTCACTAATTTTGATGAAGTGACTATTTACTCTCGCTCTTTTACTGTTGCTCCTGTGGTCCCTCAAATTGGCGCTCATATCGGCGTTAATTTTGATGACGATAATTATAGCAACTACCTTGTCAAAGATGTAAGCTATGAGTTCCCTTGCGCTGAGGGTGAAGATGATTGTATGTTGATTGATATTCTTGTTGAGGAGGTCGTACTATGAATTATCCTATTCGTGTTTATCTTGGCCGGTTTGGTAAAGAGCAGCACCTGTGTGATATTGATGATGATTACCCTTGGGCACTATGTAAAGGCGAGTTCCTGTTCCATGAGGACAATGTGTATAAGGTACTATATGTAATGCACGATGTTCAAGACGGTGAGTGTATCGTCTTTGTTCGCATGGCAGTCGAGGAGGATTTTTGATGCCCAAGATTACTAATACTGAGGTTTATGGCCTTGAACGAGCAATCAGAACCGCTAAATACCCCAAAACCGTAGATATTGATAAACTTAACTCTGACCTTACACCCGGTATCCATGCTTGTTTAAGTTGCCTAACTGGTGAAGGCCATGACAACGCCCTAAAAGGCATTATTGTTCAGTTTGACCTTACTTTTAGCAACAAAGCATGGGTAGAGGGCGAACGTTATCATTTCCTTGATTTTATTTCTTCTCAGTCTACTATGCACAAACTCAACAAGTTCAAGATTGCTGACCAGTGTAATGTATATGTAGACCAACGTATTATTGATATTCTACAAGAAAAAGTTGATGAATACAATGCTCTGCTTGAACGTAGAAACACGGGCGAAGAGAATATCAATCTTGATGAACTTAAAATTGCCCGTCTAAAGATGCTATATAATGTCCCCTCTGGTTTTGAGCTAACGGCTGGTATGACTACCAACTATCAGCAACTTAAAACAATCTATCAACAGCGTAGAACTCATGCATTACCTGATTGGCAGATGTTTTGTGATTGGATTGAGACCCTACCTCGATTTCTTGAACTGACACAAAAGGAGAAAAATAATGCTTGAACTAAAGATTAAGCGTTTATCCGAAACAGCTATTACCCCTACTTACGGTTCTACTAAAGCCGCTGGTATGGACCTATACGCTGACATTGGTTATACCACCGCCCGGTATGTAGACGGACTAAGAGCTGTCCCAGGTTTTATTACCATCCAACCTCACGAGGTGGCGAAGATTGGATGCGGTTTTGCCTTCCAGCCTCCTGAAGGCTATGCTGGATACATCTATGCCCGGTCTGGTCTGGCCACTAAACAACACCTGCGCCCCGGAAATTGCGTGGGAGTAGCAGATGAAGATTATCGTGGAGAATACATCATCCCCCTCTTTAATGATGGTGATGAGGACCAAATTATCCACCATGGCGACCGTATTGCCCAACTTATTTTTATGCCTTATGAACAAGCATTTTTAACCGAAGTTGACAAGCTTGAAAAAACCGACCGTGGAGACGGTGGGTTTGGGAGTACGGGCACATGATTATCGCCGTCGATTTTGACCACACCCTATCCCTTGGCACCCACTATCCACATCTCGGTCAACCCAACACTGACCTTATCCGTGCTCTAACCCAACTCCATGAACTTGGCCATACCATCATCCTATGGACTTGTCGTGAAGGGCCTGAGCTTGAAGATGCTGTACGGTGGTGTAAGCAATATAACGTTCCCATTGATTATGTTAATGAAAATGTCCCTTGGTTGGGCTTTGATTGTCGTAAGATAGTGGCCGATTATTATATTGATGATTGTGCTGTTTATGCTGATGACGAAGCAAGAATCGTCGATATTGTTCATAAAGCATTAACGGATAAATTTGGTAAAAACTGGAACGAGTAAAAAAAATAGGGAACTTAGATAGAGTAAAATCCATCTAAGTTCCCTATTATTATATCAAGTGACCTGATACCAGAAATCACCTGTGTTCTGGCCAGAAGGTTGAGCAGACTGCACCACGACATGAGTTGAATTATCATCGACATATTTCTTAGTCGCAGGGTTATAATCACCTGTTGGGGTGAAGGCCGCTGTATTATTTAACAACAGAACTAAAGCACTGAGAATAGTGCCATTACTATCTTGAACCGCATCAACAAGAGTTTGTGGATAAATAATCTCCCCACTTGTAGAGTCTTTTAATGTAACTTTTTGCGCCATCGGCTAATTTCGCCCCTTTCTATGATAATTCTTTCCATGTGCCACCTACATTGACATAAGCGGCTTCTACAGCCTTCCAAACCCCACCAATATTAACATAGATAGATTCACTATCTTTCCATGTGCCGCCTACATTAACTGGCATATTGAGGCTTTGGGCCTGAATAACAGTAATTCTTGCATACCCATCACCACTATGGCCTGTTTCTGTGCTACCGCTTGTGCTTGGCATAGACGCATTACCGGCGATTGTTTGAGCATCGGCTAAATAATGGTCGGAGGTGAGTAGACAGCCAGTAGGATAATTAGAGGCCGTAGTTGAGGTATACACATAGCCACTACCACCACCGCCACCTCTATCATCGTCACCAGAGCCGTCAGGATAAGACCCCGAACCGCCATACCATCCACCGCCGCCAGCTCCACCGTAGCCCGAACTTCTATTTACACCGTTACCGCCAAAGCCAAAGCCAGCATATGCGTCAGATTCTGAGGAGGTTGATGTGGATTGAACGGAGGTCTGCCAAGACGAGCTTGATACACCAGTCTGTGTGCCACCATAACCGCCAGTACCATAACTCTGTGTGGTAGAGCCGCCTGTTTCGCCACCACCATACATACCGTTTTTATTGGTAGCGCCATCAGAACCGCCACCACCAGCAACGATAACGCGGGCGTATAGGCTGTCTTGGCCAATACGAATATCAGACGCTCCACCGCCACCATTGTAGCTGCTACGCTTACCACCACCGTTAAATCCGCCATTGGTCGTGCCTGTATTACCAGAACCACCAACATAGATATAAACAGTGGTCTTTGCAGTTAGGGTGAGAGTGCCCACAGAATAGCCGCCTAAACCGCCATAAGATGAACTTGAACGATAGCCGCCCTGAGCACCCCAACATTCAAGTTTATATTGGCCTTTAGGCAAAATTACACTTTGTACGGCTCCAGTATAGCCATAATTAAGAATATCGCCTGTTTTGATACTTGCCATATTCCTCACCTCAGGGCGTGTACTTTATCCAAATCATCCCGTTACTACCACCACTTGGGTCGGCAGTAGAGATGATAACATTGCGGACTTGGGCCGTGGTATAGTTGGTATTGGATTGAGCAACCAAAGCTCCAGTCATGGTGCCACCAGATTTATTGAGTTTGTTGTCATGTAAGGTGGTAATATTGCTATTGGCCGTTGACAAGCCAGAAGTCAATGTACTAATACTATTGGTGTTAGTCGTTACTTGCGTATTGGTCGAGGACAGCCCCGCAGCAGTAGCAAAATAGGACGCACTGTGTCCCTCAAGCGTATCAGCGTTTAAGGTATCAACATCCTGCACAGCACTGATAGCGGTATATTGGACGAGGTTATTGGGAATGGTGGGAATTACAGTCGTATCTGGTAAAGCACCTACATCACCGGCGGTTAGGGTGATATTAGCAGACAATACCTTACCATTCACAGTACGAGTCGTGGGCACAGCCCCAACATCACTTGCGTTTAATTCAACTGCCCCAGTCTTACTATTAACAGACTGCACAGGGGCTTGAGCAGAAGTGATAAAGCCACTATCATTGGTTAGGTCAGAGGTATTTGCAGGAATAGTGGGCTTATCAGACAGGTTGTTATAAGACCCACTAAAACTGGACGTGCCAGCGCCGATATTAGTACGAGCTTGAGTCTTTTGGGCATCAGTTAAGGTTTGTGCAGTAGTCTTAACGGCATTGGTCGTAACAGCTCCAGATTCACCATCAACAGAAGAAACATAGGTGGTAGTGCTGGCCAATGCACCTACGTCAGACGCGGTAAGAGTAACAGGTGTGGCATCACCAGCAGAGTTAAAGCCAACGACTTGCCCCGCCGTACCAGCGAGTTTATTTTGTTTTTGAGTTACACCCAATATCTCGGCCACATCGCTGGTAACATCGGTATTATCAGGCAATCTAATGGCTTGGTCAGAGACTGCCCAATTAAGCCCATTAGCAGAATAAGCCACCGTAGTGCTGTCATAAGCTATAGCCAAATATTTACCGCCCCCATAGCACACAGAACTCCAAAGAGCTGAAGTAGGCATTACAACTTTGCTCCAGTTTGTTCCGTCCACAGAGACAAGCGCAACAGAAGAACCATGGGGTACAACCACAAATCGTCTGTTATCTATACTATAACTAATAGAACGAAAATCCGCACTAACAGGTAATGTTGCCGTTGTCCAAGTAGCGCCATCTGTAGAATAAGCGATATTATTATTTGCAACAGCTACAAATTTATTTGCATCAGAACCATAACAAACCGAATACCAAGAAGTATTAACAGGTAGTGCGTCATAATTCCTTTTCCAAGTAACGCCATCCGTAGAATAGGCCACATCACGACTATTGCCAACTGCTATAAATTTACCACCGCTATAACCGCCATAACACACAGAATATAGTAAACCAGTAAAGGTTAGGGTGGTTTGAGTCCAAGTAATACCATCGGTAGAATAAGCTGCGTTTGAGCCGCTACTATTTACAGCCACAAACTTACCACTACCATAACAGACTGAATACCAAGTAGCATTGGCGGGCATAGAAGTAGTGCTCCATGTAATACCATTAGTAGAGTATAGAGACATATTACTGACGCCCAATGTTGCCACGAATTTCCCGTTGCCATAACATACAGAATACACAGTTTTAACAGAAACAGCGCTGGGCAAAGAAACCTGCGTCCAAGTAAGCCCATCAGTAGAATAGGCCAATTTTCCGTCAGCACCCGCTACATATTTATCATTGCCATAGCATACACTATTCCATTGAGAGCTACTTGGTAGTTGGGCTTTGGAGCTTTTTAAGAGTAGAGTATCAGCATCGCCCGCTTGAGCCACAAGATTGTCAACGTAGCTCTTAGGCACTGCATCACTATCGTCGGTAGGTGCTACAACGTGCTTAATCTTGACTTGACTACCATCTACTTGAACCATAGTACCAGGCATACCAATCATGGTAGCATTGTGGCCACCCAACCCCAATATTTGCTCGTTTAGCATAAAATAGGGTTGACCATTTGCGCCATGAAATTCTATAGAATCTTGCTTAAAAACGCCCTCAAATCCCGCGTTATTCGTTTCATCTATATAAGAAATATAAGTTTGCTCGTCATCACTAAACACATGGGCACTGGTTTCCAAACCGTTGGCAGAATTATATTTTACCATAGCGTTTTCGGTGCCGTCAGTCCCAATTAACTTACCATTAGCATCAGTATTGACGATTTTATGAGCGCCAAGGGTATTACCACCTGCTGTTTGAGCATAGTCGGCCTTAATTTTGGTCACATCGTCAGCTACCGCATCAACATTCGCCTTAGTAGCAATATCTTGAGGGTCACTATAAGTACCTATATATTTCATGCACTCACCTCACAGCCAATTACAGTAATTTTATATTTACCAGCGACGATATTAGTAGTAGACCCGATTTTAACAGTAAGAGTATTATCATCAGTCACCACAACATTCGCCATTACTTCTTCTTTGGTATCAACATCAATGATGTTAAAAGATACCTTTTTATTCAGGCCATGAGATACAGTCCAAGTACAAACCCCGGAAGATGCTGTCAAGGCGGGATTTGTGACAGTATAGCCACTAACGGCATCTTTGGCCATTTTATTATTTATCAAACTCCTGATTGCTTCATCGTCAAAGGGCAGTTGGGAATATTTTTTTGTACCATCACCGACCTTATATCTGACTTCGCCAGCGTCGGTATCTACAATAACCATTTCGCCATCAAGCAAAACAGGGTCATATTTTGTCCAGTTTGCGCTTGTGTCACGACTATGCGGCAATCTTGCATTGAGCATTTTAGTCGCCATAAGCATCCTCCTTTATTGATATGGGTGAGTCGTACTTGACGGCCCACCCATATTGTGATATTATAAATTTATCTTAGCCTTGAGCCAGAGTAGCGGCATTACCGCCCTTCAGAACAAGGGTCATAGTGCCCTGAGCCAGTAGGTCAGTGCTAATGCTCTCAATGTTTACGGCCTTATCGGCAATATCCAGAGCAACACCACCGACCTTAACGGCCTCGATGACGTTGACCTGAGCACCAGCGGCAATACCAGCCAGTTTTGTGCCCTCATCAGCGGTCATCAGACGGTCAGTGCCATTCTTGGCAACATAACCAGCAGCAACATCGGCAGTCTTGGCATAAGGCTCAAGAGCAACGGCCTGTAGCGCGGTATCAGCCTTGCCCAAAGAGGTCTGAACAGCATCAGCCAGCTTGGCCTTGGTAATTTTACCATCGCCAATAGTGGCGGTCAGGACATGGTTAGAATCAACAGCAGTGGTGATAATGCCATCAGCCGCCTCAGCACCGGTCACATACTCAATCAGGTCGCCAACATTGATGTAAATCTTGTCTTTGGTGGCATTGGCCAAAGTCAGTTCAATGTAAGTACCAGCAGTTTGACCAGCAGGATTCTCAACGACCTTACCAGAGCTGACCACCATGTCGGAAGGAATGTCGATGGAGACAATCTGGCTACCGCACTGAGACAGAGTGTAACGCTTGGCATACCCCTCGGGAGTAGTGGCATTGCAAGTTACAGTATAATCGGTCTGAGCGGGAATAGCAGCAATCTTCTCGTCCACATAGCCAATGGCAGTGGTAGCGGTAGCGCCCTCGGGAATAGTGCCAATCTTGGCCATAGCGTCAGTACCAGCTTTCTTGGCTTCAGCAATGGCTGTATCCTTAGCATCGGCATAACCCTGGGCCTCTGTCTTGGTGGCATAATCCTTGGCCTCGACCTCAGTCATAGTGGCCTTAGAAGCGGCCAGCTCATAGGCGCTCTTTACGGTCTGAGTATAACCCTCTTCGCCCAGGATAGCGGTCTTTAGAGCAGCATCCTTGGTAGAAGCATCGGTAGCGGCGGCGGCAATAGCCTCGTCTTTGGCAGTAGCAATAGCGGTGCTGACCTTGGCTACATCGACCTTGCCCTCCAGAGCCTCAACGCGGGCAGTAACACCAGTGTCGCCAGTTACCAGGCCATCAGCATAAGCCTTGGCGGCAGTCAGAGCATCAGAGGACTTGCCATCAGCATACAGCTTGGCACCCTTAATGGTATCGTCAGTAGCCTTATCGGCACCATTACTCACAACAGCGGCGACAGCGGAATTTACAGTATTAACAGTAGCGGCCTTATTGGTGGCGCTATACTCACCATCGAAGGTCACAGTGTCCTGTTTAGCATCAATGGCGGCTTGCAGACCGCTAATCTTGCTAATGCCCAGCTCAGGCACGTCATTAGCCACCAGAGCACGACGCTCAACGGTAATCTTACCATCAGTCTCACTGACGGCAGATACAAACTGCTTGGCAACAGCGGTATCTTCAACGTCCAGCTTGCCAATCTCAGTACCGACATAGGTCTTGGCATCAGACAGCGCAGAGGCAGCAGAGTCCTCGGCCAGCTTACGAGCACCACGGATAGTCTCTTTAGTGCTGTCGTCTGCCTCGGCACCCAGCAGTTCACCCTTAGCGGTATCGACCTTGCCCTGAGCAGCTTCGTTCAGAGAAGCAACAGTAGCGTAAGCGGCATCAGCCAGACCAGTAACAGCCACATCAGCGCCATCAACGGCGATAGTGCCATTAGCAGTGCCAGCCTTGACTTCCTGAATAGCAGACACGGCCTTAGCCAGCTTGGCCTTAACATCGGCATGGAGCTTGGCCTCGGTCACAGTGCCGTCAGTAATGGTGGCAGTAACCTTGTGGGTCTGCGGGTCGATATTGATGAACACCATATCGCCCTCAGCGGAGCCAGAGGTGACATACTCAATCAAATTACCAACATTGATATACAGCTTGGTTTCGGCGGCATCATTTAGCACCAGTACGATATAAGTACCAGGCTCAGTCACACCACCGGGTAGAGAACCAGCCTCATAGGTCTGGACAGAGCCGGACTTGACCATCATGTCCTTGGGAATATTGATGTCAGCGCCAACAGCGGTGCCATCCTTAGTCAGCTGATAAACAGCGGCATAATCACCAGAATCGGCCTTCTTAACGACGGTGTACTCAGGGTGGGTAACTTCGGGCACAACGACCTTCAGGCCATCATCAGCCAGAGACAGAGCATTGTCCTCGGCGGCAGAAATAGCCACCTTGACAGTGGGTGCAGTGACAGTACCGCCAACAATGATGGACTTATCAGTAGCGCCAACAGAAGCGACCTTGCCCTCAGCCAGAGTCTTGACCTCATCAATCAGGGCATACAGGCCGGTAGCGGAAACTTCGCCCTCAGCGGCCTTACCAACCTTGCTAATCAGGTCGGCAACCTGACCTTGCAAAGTAGCGACATCAGAAGCGAGGTCGCCAGAAGCGGTGGTAGAAGCCAGCTTGACCAGAGTGCCAGCCTCATTGGAAATCATGTAGGCTTCACAAGTCTTATTGGTCTCATCGACCAGTGTAACAATCTGACCAACATATGCAGTCACGCCGGACTTGGCATACGTCTCCATAGTAGCTTTGCTATAATATACAGAGCTATCGTCCAGAGGAATGGGGTTGCCACGCTGGATATTCATGGGCAAACCCATGAAGTTGCCGTCTTTCTTAATAATAGCCATATTAGTTTACTCCTCCTTCTCGAAATTAACCAATCACGATGGAATAGCTCTGAGTGCTGGGGATAGAAGCGGGTTCAAACACCCAAACACTATAAGCAGCCGCAGTATAACCCTCGGCACCCTCAACCTGAACGGTGCCACCCTGCTTCACAAAGTCGGCAGTAGCGTCAGCGCCCATAGCACTGGGGAGGGTGACCTTGGTCACGTTATAACCAGCAGGGCAAGCCACAACAACCTTCAGAGCACCGTCACCAGCGGTAAAGGTGGAAATGGTCTTTTTAGCAGCGGCTTCATGCTTCAGGCTGCGGATATGGGCAGAGTCCAGAGCAAAATCGGCAGACTTGACAACGCCATAGAACATATGACGAACGCCAATCAGATTGCCGCTGTCCTTGCTGGCAGTACCGGCCTTGATTTGGCCAGCGGGATACTGGTTGCCCAAGTTAGTGACAGGGATAGCGCCATCATTATAAGTGGCCTTAGCAGTAATTTTCTTAGCAGTGGCTTCAGCAACTACGCCCTCAAAAGTGCCGGTGGCAGTAGTCTTAGTCTCGCCATTGCAAGTGACTTCCCAAGTCTGAGCAGTAATGCCAGTAGCAGGGCCATAGGTATAGCCACCAGCAGACAGAGTGGCAGTATAGGTCAGATTCTTGGTAGTACCGATTTCAAAGGTGCCCAGACCGCCAGTAGAGCTGAAGGAGACAGCAGGATTAGACTTGGAGGGATTGGCCTCCTGAGCCATCAGGCCAGACAACACCTGTTCCACACTCTTGCCCTTAGCAGAGAATTTAGCAGAGCCAGAGGGTTTGGACAGAGTACCAATAGCCACAGTATAGGTTAGGTCATCATCAAAATACACATTATCAGCACGATAGTTACCATCCATGGCCTTCCAAGTGCCGTCATACACATAAGCGGTATAGCTGGTCTTGTCCTCAGTAATAGCCCGCTTGACAATAGCGGTATCACCAGTATGCAGTTCAGCAGAGCCAGCAACCCGGGTAATAGCGGCCACATCCTCTTCGCCCTCATTGGGAGTAACATCAAAGTTCTGAGCGGACTCGCCACCAAAATACTTCAGGTCAGACAGGGGAGTAACACCATCACCGATTTTCAGTTTACGGGTGTCATTTTCATAGACAGGCTCACCAGCCTTGGGAACAGCAGTACCCTGAGCGGATAGAGCCTCAGCAGTATCGTTAAGGAACTGTAGACGAGAGTTAATAATTTTCTCAGGCATAAATATTTGTCTCCTTTTCGATTAAATTTTATGATTAAACGGAGAGATTATCAGCATCCCCGCCGTCTAACACCAATATAGTGCCATCATCTTGAGACAGCTTGTTTACAGATAGACTGGCCACACTTGCTACACCAGTCACAGGGTTGACATAAATGGCGTTAGTACCCATAGCAGACACAATACCACCAGCTTGAGTTTCACTGGCTACAGGTAGGGCAACTTCACCATTCTCAAGCATATCAATAGTTACATACCGGTCGCCACTGGGAGAGCTACCAGCGCCATAATACTGTAGCCCACTCCATGCAGTAGCCCCATCGCCAATCTTGAATCGGCCTTTATTTTGACCATCTGTGGTCAGGCCAAGTTCACCCAAAGCCAACAGAGGGTCATTGGCAGTCCAATTGGCCTCAGTATCCGACCGCATCTCAATATGGGTGGTCAGCACACGATTACTCACGCCAGGTGTAAAGTCGGTGCTATTCCCACCCCTTACTGCATCAACGTCAATATCACCTGTATACACAGGCACCTTGACATCGCTCAGTTCATATTTTCTTTTAGTTGTATTATATATCATCCAATACCCCGACCCGTCAGGGTCAGGGTAAGGAGGGTTATTATTGATTGCAGTTACGTTAGCCTCAATTTGATAAAACTCACTGGGCACCTGATTCCCACAATCACAATGGTTACTTCTCATAGGCCCACACCTCCGCCTTAGCCAATAATGACCACACGGTAGGTATTAGCCGTAAGAGTACCAGCAGAAGCAGTATCGTTAATAGAAATGGTCACGCCAGTAGAAGTAACAACCACATCGGTCATCACCATAGCACCGCTTGCCACCTCAAATAGCTGAACGCTGGTGGGGAAGGAAATGCCATGAGTAGCCGCAGTAATAGTCCAAGTGAACACACCACCAGCAGCCGTGATAGTAGCGTTCTGAGCAGTATATTTCTTTAGAATGGTAGGCAGAGTTACCCAAGTAGGAGCAACCCCATCACCACCAGCAGTTAAATACTGGCCAGCAGTACCACCACCAATAGGGGCATAGAAAGTAGGTTCCTTAGTCGCAGTGCCGTTCAAGGTAATACTATCCTTAGTAGCCCCTTCATCAATGCCACTTAATTTGGTGAAATCCCCAGAGGACATAGCGCCATTAGCGTCAGCAGAAGCCAAATCCATCTTGATACCAGTGGCATCAACACTCAAACCATTGGCCGCCACGACCTTAGCGGACACTACATTAGCATTACTAATATCAATGCCATTACCAGGAGTATAAGCATCAACCAAATCCTGAACATTCAGGTAAATATGGCTTTCAGCACCAGTACCCTGTTCACTGTCATAGGTATTGATAACGAAGTCAATATATTTAGTACCAGCAGGGAATCCAGAGGGGTCGCCCTCGCCAGTAGAGGTCTTGATGCTTGCGGACTTTACCAAATAGTCCTTGGGGATGTCAATATTGACACCGGCCTGAGTGCCGTTTTTCTGAAGCTGATAAGTGGACAAATAACCAGTAGTAGCAGTATCGAGCTTGACAATGCTATATTCAGGCACATCAACTTCGGGGATTGTGACCATCAAACCATCGGCAGACAAAGTAGCCGCATTACCGGCCTTGCTATCTAGTTTAATACCCACAGTAGGAGCAACAGCAGTTCCACCAACAGTAATACCATCGGCAGCAGTTACAGAGGCCACTTTAGCATCAGCACTGGCCTGAGCAGCGGTTGCGGCGTTCTTAGCTGCGTCAGCCAAAGCACGAGCGCCATATACAGTAGCCTTATCACTGGTATCACTATCTTGACCCAATACACCGGCAGCAGAGCCAACAGGGTCAGCCCCAATAGAAGCAGGGGTGATTTGGGCCTGTTCAGCAGCAGTCACATGACCAGCAGCATCAACAGTAATCTTGGCCACATGGCTGTCATCGCCATAAGTTCCAGCAGTTGCACCAGACAGGCTGTGGCCAATAGTTACGGTTTTGCCCTCACCATTGATGTCTACCCACTTATTACCGGACGCAATAGTAAGGGTATCTACCTTGGCATCGGAGCTTAAAGTAGTATCCTCAGCCGCCCCAGTAACAGCAGTGACGGCGGTACTTTGGGCCTTAATTAAAATCTTAGACCATGCGTTCTGGTTGACTTCGCCACCACCAGCTACAGCGTTCTTGATAGCCGTATCCATAGCAGACATGGCCTCTTGTAGGCTCATACCAGCAGTTACATAGCCGCCCTCAATAGGAGTATAGCCGGTCAGAGTCAGGCCAGTAACATTAGTCGTAGTTACAGTGCCATCGCTACCAAGGCCAGTAATAACAGCGCCAGTGCTTGAACCTTGACTATAAACAACACCGATTGGCCCCCAATTCGCACCGTCATAACGATATACCAGTTTATCACCGCTATTGTAATAAATCTGGCCCTCCTTGGGATTAGAAGGGGAAATAGCCAACACCTGGATAACAGCGTTTTGTAACTGGTTGCCCAACAGATTGACATCAGTTAAAAATTTCAAAGCCATAATAAATCCTCCTTATCAATTCAAATAAGCCTTACCACTAAAGGCCGAAGTAAAGGTACAAATACAATTATTTGCATCTACATACTCAATCGCCCCGACTATTACATTGTCGCCAGTATCAACGATAGTAACAGAGGGGTTTTTGTTTAGGTTGTGTTGAATATACCATTTATTGGATGCTACGGCTTGAGTAAAGACAAAAGTCTTATCGCCTCCAGCCGAACTGTCAGCGGGGATGGTGCTTTCTTCATATTTGTTCGTAATAGTATTCCAAATCATCCAATAGCCATTAGGGCCGGGATAAGGAGGGTGATTGTTTATTTCAGTAATATTCTTTTCAATTTCAAGAAACTCACTTGGTACAGGCGTATAAATCGCCCAAGGATTGATACTCCTTTTGACCCATGCATCAAAAATCTCACTATGGTAAACTCGGCCATCTTCATTTATACCCCTTAGTTGCATACCATACCGACCATTAAAGGGCAACATATCAGATGTCAAAACAACAGAACATACGTTCCCTTGCCTATTCAACTGGATTATGTTATAATGGTCATCTCCACAGCAACAATTCTCATTAGCATAGTCAATATCAAGTTTATAAGTCCAAGAATCATCGGTGTCCACAGTGACAACAATCTCACTTACTCCGCTATCCCCTTCATACGCAAGAGTTTTAGTATCTTGCGTTATTTTGGTGCCGTGTAAAGTTATGTCCACCTCGACCAATCCCTTCTTTATTTAATCAATCAAACGTTGGCGCTGGCTTCTTCGAGAGTAATGGTCACAGTTTGGTCGCCGTTGTTAGTAATGGTCTGAGTCTGAGTAGTATAACCCTCTTTACTTACCTCAACAGTATAGCTATCACCAAGACCTCCCAGCAAGAAGGTATTGGTAGTACCAGAGATAGCGGATACCTCAGTGCCCCCAACATCAGTTATCTTAATAGTAGCCCCTTCAGGATTCACTACTACGGTCAGTACAAACCCGTCCTGTAGGCTCACCACACCCTTCTCAATCTTAAAGAAACGGCCATCAAGACCCACACCACAATTGCCCCTAACGAACACAGGAGTGCCCACATCTTCGCCCTCACTATTGTGTAGGGTAATGATTTTATGACCACCAACATTTACAGCAATAAACAAGTTACCATCCCAAAGTTGGCCACAAGTAGACACGGCTTTAGTTAAATCAACAGAGGTCGCTTCAGCATCACAAACAACACCATTGATTAGTTGTAAACCGTCGCCAAGTTTAATTCCACCACAAAATTTAGCCACGTTATTCATTCCTTTCTTATCTGTAATTTCCTTCTCCTATAGAAGTAATATAAATTTCCATATTGGAGGCCGCTGTATTCTTTAGCACAACACTATTACCCCCCTCGGCCCTCGTACAAGTCCATCCGTTTAGATTGACAAGGCCAGAAATAGTAACATTGTCTGGGTATACTGCCACACACACCAAACCTCCATGAACATTGTCAGATACCGTCAATAGATAAACACCATTAGACAAATCAACATTAACAGAACTGTTGCCCGAAACGGCGACACTTGTTTTTCTTACTACGTCAACCAAACAAGAATCAACATATCCCTTATTAGGAATATCTACATCTTGAGTCGGGGCGTTTAAGACAGAAGCAGTGCCGTTAATAGTTAAATTTCCACCAATTTGGACGTTGCCACTAAAATTACCAGATTTAGCCACGCTATCAACATACTGTTTATTGGTCAAATGATTATTTTCAGTAGGTATGTTTTGGTCAATCAAATGACCTTTAGACGTATACCGTGCAATGCTACTGGCTAAACCAGCATCAGATACAACACATACATCTTGCTTTGGGCCGTTTTGCAAATAAGCCTTAAGTATGCCTGTTTGTGAGGTCACAGCTTGTACGCACTTGCTGGTGCAACTATCTACATACTCTTTGTTGGCAATTTGATGGTCTTGTGTTGGTTGGTCTGCAAGAATCTCGCCAGCTAAGAATCCCATATTAACAGCATGACTGTCTTGTGTAGGGTTGCCTACAGACACAGGAGCATATTCGGCCTGTTTATTAGCCTTGACAAAAGCCGCTCCACCACCAGCAACACCAGTTAATCTTGCGGCATTGATCGCACTACTCTCTACAGTAGAACCGATATAAATAGGAGCTTCTCCATCAACATGAATTTTCTGCACGTTAATTATGGCATTTTCACCCATATTGATATTGCCAGACATTGTGCCACCCAATATGGGTAAATAAGCGCTGTCTTGTTTGCTCCATGTTTGGTCAGCAGGATTGTAAGAAATAGTAGATACTTTCTTATTTACTGCATCAACACAGCCAAATGACACTCCCGTTGCCGAAGATGAAGATACATAATAAGTATCACCGTTAAGTGTTGCATACACCAGCTTTTTGGCCAAAATAGCCTGTGTGATTTCTTGTATAGACGTTTCAGTAGCAACCCCTGCAACATCATGTATAGCAAAAGAGACCGCCAATGTTCTGCTGTCCACATATTGTTTATTGGCCGCTTGAGCGTCCTCTTGTGGAATACCAGATAAAACCAGAGGCCCGCCCATTACACCGCCAGCAAGAGGCAAATAAACGGACAAATCGGCCTCAGTATCAATATCGCTCCACATATTACCACCCGAACTGTGGCTATATTGTATCATTCTTGTGGCCACCCTCTGGCCACCAGTCTGTACTTGAGTATGGCCAAACGTAAATCCAGCGTCACCATTATCAGCAATTTCGGCCACCATCAAAGGTAAACGTGTATTACCATTTCCAACAGAAACGGCAATGTTTTCTTTAGCGTCAAATGCGTCCTTGATTTCAACCCATGTTTTATCAGCCGTATATGTGCCATCGTGTTCAGAAGATTCTGTCAAGATGATAATAAAATCAGCCGAAGCAAACTCTCTCCAATGAGTCACACTACCATCGTTACTTAGAAAATGGCCAGCTGTTTCATTCGTGATTGGGGGCAAGCCCGTATCAACAGCGGTAGTAGTATCAGGTTGCTCTACCCATTCACCACTTGCCCCATTATACCTATACACCTTGCCAGTGTCGATTTCATAGAATTTATCACCATTGTGTGCCTTAATACTGTTCTTATCATCAGTGCTCAGGCCATCATACTCAGCATATCGACAAGCATTAAAATAAGCGGGGCGTTCAAGAGTAATCATTGCGTCCCTCCCACTGGCATTTCATACCACATTTTATTCTCTTTGTCAAAACAATAAACCCGGCCAGTATCTATTTCTTTATATCGTGTCCCATTGGGCACATCAACTGGCTTAATATCAATACTGCGCCCAGCAAAAGACGGTGCTCTGGGCGCAGTAAAATAGGCCGGACGGTACAGTGTAATCATCGTATCATCCTTTCTTTAGTGGGCGCTTCAAGCCCCTAAAATATCCTTTAGCTTCTCATAAGCATCCTTCACATACTTACAAGCGGCTGCTACAAATGCAGTAATGATAACTAAGCTATCTAATACCTGCATAGTCTCATCACTAAAGTCGATACCAACATAAGTCATGTACTCAGGTAGCAAGCTAACAACTACTGCCATCAGCCCAATACCAAATCCAAGCACGACAAACTTAACAGCGCTCTGGGCAATTAACTTCCAATCAAAGTCGTAGCCCTCAATCTTGACATTTCTCCAAGCACCAAGACACATGTTGCTCAGATAAGCACCAAGAAACAGGGCAACACCCATTCCGACTTTTTCAAGATTATCAATTACAATAGTCATAATATCCATTCATTACGCCTCATTTCAAAAGATTTAATTTATACAGAACAGTGGCCAAATCCCCTGCGGTTAAAGCATCAGTTTGCTCTATGTCTGTAAACAGCCCCAATTTCTTAGCCTTAGCCCAAGCCAAATCAATAGGCTTAACTTCTTCGGTGTAAGGCAATTTCCCACTGGTTAGGTATGTTTTAACATCAGCCCTAAAGTCATCCATTGTCTTGCCGTGAGGTCCAAAAAAATGCCCAACATCAGCGTGGTTGCTTGCAATCTTTAGCTTATACCCTTCCGCATGGCTACAAACACTGTAATTATCAATGGTTTTTTGTCCCATTTGCTTTAGCACATAAGCACAGGTATAAACGGCCTTCTTATATACATCTTCAAAATAAGCCTGATTTTCATTGATATTATATAGAAGATAAGACCCATCACGTTTTTGTAGCTCATGCAAGGTCCCAAGCCCAACAGAGCCATCTTGCTTTAAGCCGTGGTCTTTCTGGAAAGCCAAAACAGCCGCTTTGCATCCCGGCCCAAAATTGCCATCAATGCCTTTAGAGTCATAGCCCCAGGCATATAGTTCCTTCTGTAACATCGTCACAGCATAGGTTGTGTTGTTCCTGCCTCTATAACTCAAAGCAAGCCAATTAGCGTCAAGCATCCTTGCGTTCTCAGGCTCACAAATCTCGCACCCTACATGGGTGTTATTAGCGGAACCACCACAATGCCATGTCTTAATGCCGATTGGTAGGACCTGGTAAATGCCCGTATCGTCAATGATAAACTCAACTTCAGCCTGACAAGATTGGCTATTCCAAGACTTGATAAATCTGCTGGCTTTAGCCCCGGGTGTACCAGTGCTATGTTGCATATAGGATTTTTTAGCTTTCTTTTGTTGGTTCTTATATCTCGGGTTGTTTTTAATAAAGGATTGTGTAATAGTATATTCCATTACTATCCTCCTTAATTTAATAAAAGAGGGGATTGCTCCCCTCTTTGTCTTGTTTCTTACTCAGCCTTGGCTTCTTCGGCCTTCTTGGCATCCAGCTCTTCACAAGCCTTAACGGCCTGTTCAAACACGGCTCTGTCACGAGTGGCATAGGCATCTACCAAAGCCTGATAATGACGGCCAATAAAATGGCCAATTTCCTTTTCAGTCAGACCGTCGGGAATAGGCTGGTCTACCTGTAGCATAGCCAGACCAATCAGGAGGTCAGGTGCCTCGTTCTTACGGGTAGTGTCAAAAATGTCATAAATGTAATTAGCGTTCATAAAAATTCTCCTTTATACAATATAGTTAGAAAAATTAAGGGGGATGGGTCGTATTAACTATTATCCCCCAACCAACACCTTGGTTTCAGAGTTAAATTTTGCAGTAAATGGGAGGATTAGGGTTGGGCGGATGCCGTTCGAGCTGGACGCGCCGCTGTAGTAGTAGCTACCATCGGAGAGGACGCGCCACACGTTGCTGGTGGCGTAGGTGTACGGGGAGCGGAGCCACCAGTTGGCGGCCGAGCCGTTCAGGTACACAATGCGCTTGTTCAGCGCAGACGAACCGGTTCCGGCCTCGAAGTAGGACAGCTTCGCACCGTCTACCGGGAAGTAGGAGTTGTCGCTGGTCGTGAAGCCTACTTCATATCCGCCAACCAAAAACACCTTAACACTCAAGCCATTCATTCCACTTGCCACCGAGTCACCGGAGCCACTTCCATTAACATAAGGAATCTTGACTTGTCGAATGGTCTGTTGCTCAACATTGCCTAAGCTGTTAATGTAGTCGCCGTTTAACCAAGTATTAATTGTGCTGGACGAATAAGTATTATCATTACTACTATTCCACTGTCTGTTCTCCTTAATATCCTTCCTCAACAACCAAGTCCCATTACAACTTGCATCATACAGACTACTATTCTCCGGTATCCCTTGATTCACCACAATAAACTCTGTTTCAACTCCGCCTTCCATCAACTTAACAATCTGACCAATGGGGAGGTCAGAGGCTTTGATACCGACAACAGGCGCAGTATGCACCTCACCTTTGCGTAAATATATACATCTTCCCATTATTTCACCTCTTCCTTGGGTAAATCCCCAATTCTGGCTTGATATATCTTTTCAAGCCGTTCGGTAGGCGCAGTCCTCAATAGATTTTTCCAATAATAATTGGTTTGGTTGGGCCATTTGGCCTCATCAAAATCATTACCCGAGCCATTTTTCTGGTAATATTGATAAAGGCCATTTAATATCGCCTGTCGATATTTTCCTTCAACTGTATTCGGCCTAAAATGTTCCCAACCATTCTCTGAGGTAACTGCACAGATTAGTTTATTATTATAATACAAAAAGCCGTCTTTTTCAGTAACAAGGGTATTGAAGGGGAGGTTGAAATGCCCCTCAATACCGTCCTGTTTGAATCTACGATAAGTTAGATAAGTCATGTAAATAACTCCAATAAATTATACGCAAAAGCAAGGAGCGAAGCCGAAGGAAGCGTATGCGTTAGAAGCGGAAATTAAGCCTGATTCGCCGTATACAATCGTAAAATATCGGTTATTATTTACATCATTCACTACCGGAGAACGAAGCCACCACCAAACTCTTGAAGTCGTACTGTTGTGATTATACTTGTATGTACTATTCCCGGCGGAATAATAAGCATATTGCTTTTGCTTGTCTAATTCTGCCGGATTTTCACTATTAGGTTCTATAACACCAAAAACTTCGTATGGTGCCAAAAGGAAGAAATAGTCCGTAGTTGCTGTAACAGCCCCTTCGGTTACTTTATGACCTCCAACATTATCTGTGTACTTAACAACGGATTTAAGAACATTGCGCAATGCCGCTGGAATGACTGCGATAATCGTCTTGGAATAGCTCGAAAGACTCGTCCCGCAAATGTTTGTACGCATTTGCGAACTCGCCCACCCCCCCGTATTGACGTTGCTACTGTTCATAGAGAAATAACCGGTTCCGCTCACAGACCCGTCATAAAGACTATCACAAAACGCTACATCAACCCCATTTATCAACGCAGTCTTAGCCAACTGAAAGTGAATCCTGTTATTACCCTCTAACTCAGCATTATGATTAAACCCAATGATAAACGCATAAGTAGTATAATTGCTCAGCGTTAAATGACCTACGGTTCCATCCAACACAATTTCTTTTCTATCACCGATGCTCCAATAGTTCGCGCCTTCTCCTTTATCGCTGATTTTTCTAATAGTCTCCCAACTATTATTGTTCAATACTCTATCGACAACAACAGGTTTACTCAATCCCGGTACAATACCTGACATTATTACTTTGCCCATAGTGTCACCCCACTTTCACGGCGTTGGCTTGCAGCCAGGTGAGCAGGTCGCCTGTGGGAGGCGTGGAAGCGGAGAATATAATAGTACGATAGGCTTCGTTTGTCCAAGCATGGGTTGGGGCACCAGTATCACTAATATCGTTATAAACGATTATTTCATCTAAATCCATCATATAGTTTATTCTAAACCCCAGGCTCGAATCGGGAAACCAAAAACTTACTGTTGCAAAAGTCTCGTTATTGCTTCGAAATTCTAAGTCAAAATTTGTCGATTCGCCCTCGTTCACAATACCAGAGTTTTGAGGCGTCTCATTTATCACCCACGTCTCGCCAACTACGGGTTCCCTCATCTTGCGTCCACCGCTTACAATAACCCGACCCATCACACGACCTCCACAACAATAGGGATAGCCACTGTATTAGCGCCCCCAAAGATGGTGAACTTAATACCGTTATTGACAGTTTGGGCAAAACCATTGGTAATATTAATCAAATACTGATTCTCAGCAGTAACAAAAGCCGCATAGTCAGTGATATTATCTTGGCTATGGTCAACAATAGCAGTGTTAGCGGCTGTTAGGCCAGCGATAGTCACAGTCTGGGTTTTAGTGCCATCATCGTTCTCTGTCCAAGCTGTGCCAATAGTGCCAGTATAGACCTTGACAGAGCTAATATCTTCAAGGCCAATAACTTGGCTTGCGGTAGTCTTGGGATACAGAGTATCATAATCAGTGCCATTGTATTGACGCATGGTTATGTTTTTGTTAGTTGCCATTTATTTCACTCCTTTGAAATTTAATCAACTTGCCACCATAGTTGGCCTTGATAAGGTTTGGTTGGGGTGGAAGAAGATACGGTTATGTCGGCTGGGAGGTTTTGGATGAGGATGCCCCAATAATTTTCATTGGACACTTCTGTTTCTGTCCATGTTAAAGCATCATCGGAAATCATGGCCTCTAAACCTCCGGCATTTGTTGCGACATATTTGCCTCCGCCATATACCATATTATTAAATCCTTTATAATTACCCCCGCCATTTGGGAATGGATAGGGGTCAACTTTAGTCCAAGTCTCAGCATCTTCTGAATATTCATAGTCAGAATTGGCACCATAGACATAATAAAATTTATCATTAGCAAAAACTACTTGGGTTTGAGATTTATTTGTAATACCTATAGTATTATTGTAGGTCCATGTAATACCATCTGTAGAAGTATAACAGTATCCACTATTATCTCTTTGCGAGAACATTAAAAATTTACCGTTACCATAAATTATTTGATATACCGATGCTTGATTCCAAACTCCACCAGTTTTTTTAGTCCAATTTATTCCATCTTCAGAATAGAAAAAACCTTGACTATAGATTGGTCCAGCCGAAACGAATTTACCATTACCATAACATACGGCATTTAACCCAAGAGTCGCGCCAGTGCTTGTCCATTCCCAACTTATACCATCGTCTGAATATAAAGCTGTGCTGCCACCCGACCCCACAACAACAAACTTGCCGTTGCCATAAGCTATATCGCTCCATCGGCCCGAATTTGATGCTGTAACTTGCGTCCAATAAATACCATCTGTAGAATAGGCCATTTTGTCAGAGCGCCAACCAGATGTAACAAAGAGGCCATTACCAAAACACAAGCAATTCCATGTGGAATCGGACTCACCTCCGCTGGTAATCAAAGGCATTTTAACATGTCCCCAATTCACACCGTCAGTAGAATATGCTGCATACTTACCATCATTAGAGAGCAATACAAATCTACCGTTGCCATAAGCGGCATATAACCACACTTGTTTCTCGAAACTTGGCTTTCTACCCGTACTTGTCTGTTTTGCCCAATACAAACCATTCTCATAATACACCACATCTTTAAGGTTATATTGTAGGTTACTTTGCCAATTGTACCTTAGATTCAAGTCAAGGCTGGGAGCACCAGTATCACCCTTCAGCCCCAAATTGACCCAATAAGCAGTATCGGTAGGCAGATTACCAGTGCTTGGTGTGTTGGCAATATACATATATACATTGCCATTATACAGGACAAAATTACCTTGAGCATATTGTTTAGTTGCATCATATTCACCTTGATTGGCGATATTATCAATACTCTCTTGGAACGTAGCCAATCCATCGGCCAGCTTATCTTCAACGTTGGTATAATACAGGTCTTGCAAGTCATCTACGGCCTTAATCATGGCGTTAGCTACACTGGCAGTATTGGCCTTAGATGTAAGCTGTGCGTTCTGCAAAACGGCCAAAGCCCCATAATAATCGCCTGATTCATACTTAGTCACAAAGTCTTGCCATAGGGTTTTATCTGAGATTTGAATATCCTGAATCTTCATCAGCCAGTCACCTCAAACCATAGTTCACCCGATGCTTGGCCAGTTGGTGTTGCGGCCTGAACAGGGTATATTGTTCTTGTGGCCCGATAGATAAGTTGCCAATAGGCAGACCCCTCAGAGGGTATCTGATTGGTATTGGCCTGTAAGGCCCCCCACAGCGCATTACCATAGCTTACAATATCCTGTAACGCATATGCTTGAGTGGATACCCAATCACCTGTAAACGACATACCTTGGCCAGATTCACCAGTTTGGCCTTTGACAGTCAGAACACGCCAATAGGCTGTATTAGTAAGATAAGTCCCAATGGGCGGGTTTGCGGTAGCGATATATATAAGACCGCCATATTCAACATAGTTATCTTTCTTATATTGAGTATTGACATCAAATGCGCCCTTATAGTCCATTTCGCTAATGACAGCTTGCCACTCAGCCTGTTTGCCGGTCACATAGTTCTGAATATCACTTTGCCAGAACCGCTGTAAAGCAACACAAGTCTGAAACAGATTGTTCATCAATTCAGCGGTTACGAACTTTTGGTCGGCATTTTCAATTTGAGCGTAATAGACTCTGGCCAACTCGGTATTCCCAGCCATCATGGCCTCTTGAAAGCCCTTTACATTCTTGCCATCTGTGGCCGCAATATCGAGCATGACAGGGAAAGCCTGTTCAGAGGTAGGGAAGGTTGTTTTGGGGAGGTCGTTATAATAAGCCATTTAATCCACTCCTTTCTTATAAAATATCGTTTTCATCATAATATGGATAATACCTAACAAGCTCATAGGTCTGTGTACCTGTTGGGCTTAGGTCGGTTTGAATAGATGTAATAAGATATTGATTGGCTGTGTCGCCACCTCTTGGTGTATAGCTCACCATCCAATTGACCTCGGCCCAATAAATCGGCACAGTAGTCAACTGCACAGTATCGTTAAGCCGACATCTCTGCCAAATCTCCCATTTAGCCCGTGCAACAGCCAATTCATCAGACATGATATTCTCATAATCATCGCCATACAGCACTATCTTAATCTCGCCAGCTGGATTGCCAACATAGAACGGACTATCGGGATTATTATCTTTCCATTCGCCCACAGCCTGATTATGACCCAAGAACAGCCAATAATCATCATCGCCCACATACAAGGCACAATAATACACATCCTTAGACAAGGCCGTTATTTGGTTGTCTGAGCTATCTTTTAGGGGTTTGGCCCCATTATTATTTACATTCAGACTGACCGCAGTAGCCATATCTGCTGGGGGCGTGAACCCAATCATGACTCCGGCCTTGACTTCACTAAGAGCGCCAATAGTCAATGTCAACGTTCCCCCACTCACAGTCTGTGTAGATGGATAATACTGTATATCATGAGTCTTGCCCAGTACCTTAACGCTATTCTTGACCGATTCAAAGTCATAACTAACGCTCTCACCAGTCACGTTCTGTACCCATATATCATCTGACATTCTTATCTGTTCATTGGCCCGATAAGGTATGACCTCATAATGGAAAATGCCATCAGTGTCAAAATACATCTGATAATTAGGCAAGATGCTCTGTAAACTCTCCAACACATCCCACCAAGAGTCCCCTGCGTCATGCTGAATATCATAGGGCACGTTCTGTATAGTGCCATCAACGTTAGTACACTCTGACACAATATACTTATTGAACCCATTCTCTTTCAAACAGGCTATAATAGCATCACGCACATTAGACCCCTGCGGGATGATATAAGAGTCCGTCAGCATACCGCCACGAAGGCCAGTCATCAAGCCCATCAAATCCACGCCTTGGAACGTCATGGTATTGGTTTTAGCATCAAAGGAATAGGTAGGTTGGTTGATAAGGAAAATGCCCTTATTCGTCCATGCCACCTCACCCGTCCTCATATCCTCTACACCAATAAACACCTGAATCAATCTGTCCAGCCATATTTTACCTTCGGCCTGAACATCAAATGAGCTATCTGTGACCACAAGGGTCATATCACAGGTGTTGCGCATATTACTGTTAGCATCACTGGCCAATGAGCCGCCTATAACATTACCACTAAACGAATCAATGGTTAGGTAATTAAAGTTAAGCAGATTAACTCTGATATATACATTTCTTATGGTCTGTTTAGAGGTATTATATTGGGCTTGGGTTATTTGTGCCATATTACTCTACCTCACTTAACAGGCCAGCTGAGTATAGGTCAGCTTGACTCTCACTATCTCCAATCTCAACAAAGGGGAATTGAACGTTGGCGAAGCCCATACCAGAGTTAGCCAAGAAAGAAATGGTGGGGGCATCGGAGATTATGCATAAAATTTGATTTCCGTTCCAATCCTTGAGTATCTTAGCCTTCTTATTAGTCAAGAAATCGAGCAAAACGCCTCTTTCCTTAACAGCCGCCTTTCTATCCAGCAGAGCCGTCTTGAGATAATCAGGGGGCAATACAGTACCTCTGACTTGGCCACTTGTATAATTGGTCAATGCGTTGCTTACCGTCACAGGATACTTTCGCCCATAAGGCTCAAACACGCCCACGTTTTGGTTCCTCTTCCAAGAGTCATAGCTCACATCAGCGTATAGCTTATAGATAAATTCATTATCGCAGACAAACACGCCATCAAAGTTGGTGGTAATGGCCTTGTTGATATAGTTGCCCTCGACCCCACCAATGACCGGCACCACAGCATATTCATAATCCTCGCCTGTGACGGCCAGATTGTCGTTATAGAACACCTGTGGGTTGTCTTTATCAATAGGTATATAAGCCAGTGTAATCCAATTAAAATCAGCGGCCTTGCGCCGTTTAACATTGAACCCAGAGATTTGACTAATCAAATAGTCCAAGTTGCCCGCAGACAACCGCCCATTAAAGTCGGCATTGAATAGGGTCTCAGGCCCCCACTCGGTGGGTATAATGCCATCCCAAGGCGAGGTGACATCCTTGGTGATATTCAAATGGTCAAATATACCGTTCCTGATACTGGTATCTTCATAAGTCTCAATATTAACAGGGGCGGCATTTAATGCGCTCCCATCAGACAAAAAATTATAGCCACATCCAACAAACATCAACTCGCCTCCTTACTGTCCAAGATTATGCAACTGCAATTCATACAACCCACCAATTCGCCTAATCCAAATATTGACCTTATCATCTTCAGCCGGATTTGGAATAGAGGGCGTATAGATATAATAATGCACACCACCACTGAGAATATCACAATCTACATAAACCAACGTCTCATCGTCATAATCTACACGATAGTTAAGAGACAGGGTACTTCCTTCTGTTGCGGTGAACTGTAAGATATTGGTATTTTCATTAAAGTCGTAGCCCCAGATTTGAGCTGTGAAATCACTAATGACCGAATAGCCCTCCAAAAAGTCTATCTTTGCATTGGCTGACCTGACATCAATAGCCGTATTATCTTTAACATAAATGGCGGGAGGTGGGTCTACCGTACCCTCAATCTCCACAAAGTTAGATGTAATAGATACATAGCCCTCTTGACAGTTATTGACCAATTCAATCAACACCGAAGCATCAGGCCGCACATACCGTATAGTAATCAATGACCTTACGCTCTCTACAGCAGTATCATTGATAGTTTGACCAAATACCTGAATGTAATAGTTGGTCTTGTCTGTTAGACCGGAGAAGATATATTTAATTTTGGTAGGCGGCGCTTCTGTAGACCCTACATACTGAACACCACTATTAGCTAGTTGCACGCCCTGAGCATCATACAATGCGAAAGAATAACTATTTAACAATTCGCCTTGAGCCTGTGTGTATGTGGCCTCAAACTCAAACAAACTATTCTCAATAACATTACCACTAGGCAAATTGCTCAACATCAAACTTGGCGCAGAGTAACAATAAAACTGTACTGCATTAGATTCTTGAGACGCTTCGCCAGCCGCATTGTAAGTGATAATGGTAGCTTGATAGTAGGTGCCATTAGTCAAGGTATTAGCTGGGAGAGTGTGGGCAAAACTAAACGTAGTGACTTGCTGATTATAGACCTCGGCCAAGGTATCGTTGTTTTTGATAATCAACCTATTAGCTACACATTGATCGCCTCCTGTTACCTGAAAAACAAATGTATAAGCCTGTGTAGCATCAAATGCCGCCACACTATATAAAATAGGAGTTACTAATGCCATTATTTCTCACTCCTTTAATTTAACGAAATCATAAATGCCAATGACATATTGCCATGTGGCACAAATACAGGATAGGCGATATTGACTGTTGGAGCAGAACCATAATACCGCATATTATGAACTTCACCATTCACCAACACCACAGCCAAATTGTCATTTGTACTTGCCGCCTTGACAATACCCCTGTATATTTGAGCTACATTCTGCATCTTTCTATCGACTATGATTTCTATAGCATCAAGAATTTCCTTAGCGGTGTCCAAATAAACACCTCCTATTTACCTGTTTTATTAAGAGAGGGCGGTATTTCACGCCCTCTGATATGCACGTTGATAAGCCATTCTCTTTAGCCCACTTACCAACGATTCAGCGTCTCTTACACCGGGCAGAGACAAGTTACTAATATTGAACACATGGTTAATGGATTTATTGCCAAATGTAGACGGATTGATTTTGCCCCAATTCCACAAATTCCTTGTAATGTCGGCAGGAATTACACCATCGCCACTATTCAAGACTCTAAGCTCGGGGCCTTTCTCACCGACCAGACTTAACCCACCTTGAGAGGACAAAGTACCACTTGCGTTCTTAGGAATGTACTTGTCGCCCGCAACACCACCAGAATAACCATACTTAGCTCGGATAGCCTCGGCCTCTTTGTGAGCCGCCTCTCTCTCAGCATCTGTTTTGGCGTTAGTCCATTTCTTGCCAGCCGCCGCAAGAGCATCGCTGTCTTTTTTGGACATGATGGCTTCAGGATTGACCGTACTTGTACCGCTGGTCTTTCTACCATACTTGTCAATAGTAACACCATTCTTATCCGTAACAGAATCAGGTAGAGTCTCGCCATTAAGATTGGCCAGATTCTTCATAATCTCATTATATTCGTCAGCAAATTCTTGGGCGTTCTTGATACGTTCTTGCCAATTCTTTTGCTCAAGGTTAGTACCCAATATCATCTGGGCAATCATCTTGTCCTGATATTTAGTATACTGCTTAACAGTGTTTTCCCATTCTTTGCGGTAGTCTTTCCATCCTTCAATTTGCTTGTCAATTTTATCTAAAGCAGCATCTTTTAGCTTTTCAAGGCGGTTGACTTCATCCTCAAGTTGCTTATCACGTTCATAAGTATCAAGTTCAGCTTGAGCACTGGCTATCTCATCTACATCTTGGACATATTGGAATCGGCCATCCTTATAGACATAAACTTGCTTTTGTTTAGCCTTGGCAAGGTTATTGAGCAGTTGTTCTTTCTTGATTTGGTCGTCGAGTTGGGCATTGGTATCTTTAAGAGCTTGAATACGGTCGTTCCATTTCTGTTCCTCTGCTTCACGCTCTTTCTCTCTGGCCTCTATTTCTTCGTCGATTTTATCAAGAACAACACTGGCCGCACTCTCATACCACGATTTTTGCTGTTCAAGGCTTTCTTTCCAAGCCTGTTTAGCCTCTTCTGCGGCCTTCTTTGCGGCCTCTTCAATATCATCATAGACATCTTGGATTTTATTCTCATAGTCCCACCACAAAATGCCAAGTTGTCTTAGATACTCGCTTTCTTCAGACAAGCCAAGAGCACGGTATTTTTCGGCCGTGTTGTGAATAGCCTGTTGAATTTTGCGTATTTGCTCAATTTGCTCTTCTTCAGAAGCGCCAGACTTTTGCAGGAGTTCAAGACGGTCTTTAAGAGTATCGAGTTCTTCTTTCCAAGCATCGGTGAGCTTTTCAACGGCGGTCTTGGCTTTGGTTGTGCCACCTCCGGGGCCAGGGCGGCCATCATCATCCTCTTCGGGTACTTTCTTATACAGAGATTTAGTCCACTTATCCCAAAGAGAACTCAAATAACGCCGTTCAGCCTCTTCGCCACTCATGCCATGCCCAGTCATTCTGAGCATATAACGGTCATATTCTTCGTCCTTGTTGGCCCAGTTAATCATATCTTTGGTCACACCGGCCTGAACAGCCAGTTGCCTTAGAGCGTCGATTTTCTGAGAAACATCAAGTTTAGTATTATTGAATATAATCGTCTGAGCAGACAGCTCGGCCATCTTAGTCTTGCTTACGCCCAGTTGATTGGCCTGAGCCAATAGAGCCTTCGTCTCTTTGGCGGTAAGGATGGTGTTATTGGTGGTAGACAAGGCCAACTCGGCCTTCTTTTGAGCAACCTCATCTACCGTACCAAAAAGGTCAACTAACTGATACCATAGGTCTTTTTCAGTTTCAGTGAACTCAACACCCTGAGCATTAGCTTCAGAGCCTACATTGTAATACTCTAAAAGGGCCTCTTTGATATTTCGATATTGTTCTTCAAGCCTGTTGTATGCTTCAACAGTAGGAGCCGTTTTCATAGACTCCTCTAACGTCTTTAGCTTTTGGAGACTTTCAGTCAACTTATTGACTTGTTCAGTTGTTTGGTTGCCCCAATCGTCATAAGAGGTCTTAGTCTCTGTTTCGGCAAAAGCTAAGTGGAACTTACGGCTGTTAAACTCGTCGAGTTGTTTGGTTAAAGACCCAAGTTTTTCGGTATATAGGTCGATTACATTCTGACTTGCGCCTTGGTCTTTGAGTTCTTGAATTTTTTGCTTAGTAGTCTCAAGTTCAGAGTTTAAGGTGTCGATTTTCTCATTGACATAATCGGCTTCATGGAACGTCTCTTTGAACCAATCGGTTTTGGAGAGAGCAATAAGGCCAACTATAGCGGCGGAGATAGCAGCAATGATAGGCAAAGCCGCTGCACCAGACAGTTGCAACAAAGCAAAAGCATCTGCCAAAGATTTAATACCACCAGCTGCGCCAGCTGCGCCCGCCAAGTGAGCCAGTGCCTTAAACTGCAAAGCAGCAGCCTGGAATACCTTTAGGGCTTTAAGTAAAGAAGAAGCGCCCCAGCCAAGACTGGTCAATAGCAAAATTTGTGTAACGACTTGACCAAGAGGTGTATTTGCCAATTTCAACAAGACATTAGCAATATCAAGTATACCCTTAGCAAGGTCACTGCCAATAACATTGTTGGCAAAATCTTGGAAGGTAGACTGCAACTGGGATAGCTTGGCTTGAACAGACTCCATGTAGGCCGCATTTTCACGCATTGCAGAGCCTTGAGAATCAAGGGCTGTATTGGTTGCGTCAATTGCGTGGCCGAAATTGTTCATTAGAGCTAAGAACCCATTTAACTGCGTAGTTCCCGCTATAGTGGTAGCAATATATTTTTGGGTGTTCCCATCCAAATCGCCCCACTTTTCATACAATCCTTGCAATAAATCAAAACCGCTCTTTAATTGACCGTTGGTATCATACATCGATACACCAAGGTCTTTGAAAATCGCTACGATTTTCTCACCATTGGACGAAGCTGGGTCAAGAACCTGAGCTAACGATGCCATGATACTATTGATCGAACGTGCCGCCTTACTGGCATTTTTCGTCTGTTCTGTAATACCAACCATGAGGCCGATGGTGCTTTCCAATGAATTGCCCATCGCCGCAGACGAAGAAGCTACAACTTTCAGACCTGTTGCGAGGTCGCCAGTACCTACAGCAAATTGATTTGCCACCTGGTTCAATGCATCAGCGATGTGCATAGCATTGCCTTCTACATCGCCCGTAGTTTGATTAAATGCAATTAACTGAGAAATTAAAAATTCAGCAGAATCACCCGCAGATATTGTTTCATCCGCCACGTTCTGGAACATAGTGCTTACACGAGCAAGTTGTGCTGCATCTTCATCGTTAAAGCCATTTTTACGGAACTCGGTTGCGCTCTCAACCATTTCTGACGTTTAATTATCAACGTTTCTTTTCTGTATATTCAATCGTGCCTTTTTTGTCTTTTGCTTCTTGGACGAAATTGCGATTTTTGCGGTCATATTCTTTTTGAGCCTCAATCTGTTTAAGCATCTCTTCTCGGCCTTCCTTGGTGCTGATTTGACGATGGGCACTTATCATGACCAAGTTGATAATACCAGCAACAAACAAATAAGAACAAGCTGTCAAACCACCATTTGCTCCGCTCTCATTTGCCGCAGACGCAAACAAACCCAATAGACCCAGATTAAGGACAAACATCCACAACCCAAACCCAAGTCTGGCCAAGACTGAAAATAGCCACAACACACCACAAAAGATAGATAACACAATAAAAACACAAACAATAAAACCGTCCATAATACACACCCCTTTTAATTTGTAAGTGTATATTATCACAACAGAAAAGAAAAGTCAATAACCAATCCAAAGTTTTTCAGGCTTTGCCTGAGTAATTCTTCACCCATTTATTGGAGGGCCGCTCTGTATACTCGATTGACACACCGCTCATCACGGCTTCGCGCCCAATCTGCCCTTTTGTCCCGAATATTATATATTATTCGTTACATAATACTTAGGTCTTTCGACCATATATCATCCTTACAGTTGTAATGGTTTCCCACATTCATATAAGCATATCTCATCCCACATTGTAGTTGTAAGGCTCTTGAGGCTTTCAAGGGTTTAGGAGCTGTTCTCGGCGCTGGTTTACCATCCCATCGCCCCGGCTCAGACCGATTTGGTTTACCGGTACGTCCCACAGCCAAGCCCATCTTAGACAACTTATCAACATAATCGTCTAAGGCCGCGCCTGACAAATCAGAGACTTTCTTATATTCAGTTAAAGCACTATCAAGTTCCAATACTTGACTCGCAAGTGAGCCAATAATATCTATTGTTTTAGAAAATACCTCATTAGCCGCATTAAAATCAAGCTCCAAATCCTTAATGTCTTGGCTTGCTCGCTTGAGACTACTGGTATCAATATCAATTTTAGTTCCTTTGGCCGCACTGTTCAACTGTTTCTGTATGTCTTTGGTTTGCAGTTCGACCCCAACGAGGATGCTATAATTTACAGCCATTCTTCACACTCCTTTATCGTGAATTTGGCTTGCCAATGTGTTTGACTTTAATTTGGCTATAGGCAACCAATATTGCATCCGCAATATCATCTTCATTAAACTTACTACTCGGTGACTTCCAAACCAAATCTAATCCAAACAATTCGTTGGCCTTTTCAATGGACTTCCGTTTCATCTCAGCCCGTTTTGTGCCATCTCGTGTTCCATCAAATAATCCCATAGGACTACGCCAATTGCTTGGCTTGATAAATACAATAGGTGTTTCAAATGTGGCTGAGAGACCATAAAAAAACCCTTGCACAGCACCTAACTGAACAAGGGTTAAAGGATTCTGCGCCTTTAAGGGCACGTCCTCCATATATATCTTATCAGGGCGATAATTTGCAAGTAGTTTTGCTAACTGCGGGCCTTGGATAGCAATACGCTTACGCCAATCTTCATCTTCAGCCTTAATCACCCCATAAGCTATGAGTTCTTTATCTTTGAATACGCTATATCCTGTAGACTTCGTGCTACCATCCACGCCCATTGTAATCATACTATTCACCCATAATATTCCGTTCTTGTAATAGCCGCATTATGCCGCTGAACTTTTACACCTTGTGCTCTCATACTTTCTTCAAACAATTCACGCAATTTTGTCTTAGTAAACCATTTGTTCAAAGCTGTCCACACATCACGTTTTCTGGCCCATGCCTCACCGCTAAAGGCCGGATTATCCCTTGCATAACCACCATGATAAATATCACCAGCCAATCCCTCATAAATAACCTCGGCCAGATATGTAGTCATAGGTTGGCCATCAATGATAGACCCATGGTGTTCACCATCTACTGTCAACAATCTTGGGTCATAATTAAACTGGCCTTCAACCGTATTCCGTAGCGTCTTAATACTGGTATCCCACGCCTCTTTGAACTCACCTGTACGTTGATATTGCTCAGGATGATAAGCGTCATAAATAATCTTTCTTATCAATTCCCTGTTTTCGTTCCATATCTTTTGCACAATATAATCGGCGGCGTTTCTAAGTAAAGGCATAAACAGAGCCTCAAGTTGGGCATCATTCTTTGCTTGATTTGCCATATTTGTTCAATGCAGCCTTAAAAGCATCGCTCTTAGCCATCTCGGGCAACTGAGTAGACAACTTATACAAAGCCCTCTTCCAAGACTCAGTAAAATCAATGGCCTCATAAACTTTCTGTAAATTCATCACATGACAATTTACTCTGCTAATGAGGCCACTGGTCAACAACGCCTCATGCCCAATTTTCTCCAGCTTCTCTACGCCAATATTTGTAGCATGAAACAAAACCAGCATATCAATATTTGTCTGTCTCTCAGACCAACTATCATTTTCCTTGCTGGCCTTGATTACAGCATTAACGATTTGCTGGATTTGAGCATAAGTCAAATATTCGTTAATATCAATATCAAATTCATCGTCATGATAAATCTTGCTCTTAATTTCCGTCATTTTCCGCTCATTCCCTTCTATTTTCTTAGAACTTAACAAACCGAGAGGCATACAGCGCCCCCATACCTAAAACAATTACAATCCAAGGAAAATTATGTTTTAAGTAAGCCCGAATATCAAACTTACCGGCTTCTTCCAAAGTTGTCACCTTAGACTCAACGGTACTTAACTTATCAGCCATAGCCTTGTTGGCTTTTTCAAAACCGGCTTTCATTTCTTTCATTTCTCTCGCTTGTTCGTCCATTTTATCATTCAGCTTAACCATGGACATCTGTACATCTTGCATAGTTTGGGTCAAAATCTCATTACTCTTGACACTGCGTTGAATTAAATCTTCAAGAAATGGCCGCGTGCTTTCAAGTTTTGTGATTCTATGGTCATGGTCATCTAATTTTGCGTAAATTTTGCTGGTCTCACCCTCTGCCATTATCGCTCCCTCACTCTCTTAATTTATATTCACCGGATTTCATTTTCCTAACACGGACATAAAGAGGTGTGTGGCCAAATGGATTTTTTACCTTAATAGTTGTGTCATTATAATCAATATATAGCCAACCCCTGCGCTCATCTCTCACTCTACAATACCCTGCTGGGGTATTTGCTTGTTGCTTGACCTTGCAATCGCCAGGCATATTGGGTGAGGGTTTAAAGCCCTTAATCTTATCGCAGTAATACATATAAGGGCATACAGATTGTGTCACTCTACATTGATTTCCACTTACATATTCACACATTTCTTACTCCTTAAAAAAATTGGGAGGGAAGGTTATCCACCACCCCCCCCAAAAGAAAGATTAAATTAAGCAGTAACGGTTACAGTGGCGAAGGCGGGAGGCACATTAGGAGCACCAGTTAGAGTTACTTCAATAACGGCCACACCATCTTGACCACCAGCAGACACAACGCCAGTATTGGCACCAACAGTTACACCAGTCGCAGTAGCAACAGGAGAACTGGCCACAGTAAAGTTAAAGTTGCTGTTATCCTTACGCTGAGAAGCCATGCCCTTGCCGTAAACAGCACGAACAATTAGGGTCTCAGTGTTGTTCTGGTTCATATCAAGGTCAGCATTCTCAATGGCCAGAGCAACAACGTTATCCTGCCACTTAGCACCATAGACCTCTTCGGTCATAGTGCCATAATAGGGGTCCTCTTCGCAAGTATCACCGTTCAGCACGGCCAGAGCCATACCAGTCAGACTGATAGTAGCAGCAGAAGTAGAAGTCAGGGACAGATTCTCATTACCATCCAGTTGGAACTGAGGAATATCAACAATCAGACGGCCATAACGAGTGGCATCAGACTGAGAACCGACCTTGCCAGAATATAAATCGGTCAAAATAACGACGTGCAGAACAGAGGGCACATACTGAGCCTTGATACGGATGCTCTTGGCGTTAGCGTTCTGATAGAAATACTTAATACAATAAGCATCGTTCTGAGTACCGCCCTGAATGGTCATCTTGCCATCAGCAATAGTGCCGATAGTCCAATCACTATCAGCAGGCTTTTTATACCAACCAATCATAGAGCCACCAAAGGCAATAGGAGTCTCAGTGGGACTAACAGTACCGTCAGCACCAACCTTTAGCTCCTCTTCCTTTACAGATAGACCGCCCTGCTCAACGGGCACACCAAGGGCCAGACCTATATAGTGAATATCAAACAAAGCATCAGTCAGAGTAGCGGTCAGAGAAGAATCGTGGAAATACTTGCCCAGCAGGGAATTGCCACGACCACCACGGACCTCTTCACTGGTGATAGCAAAATCCAGGGTAGATTCAGTGAGGCTCTTGGCCACACCAATCAGCTCATCGCCTTGAAACAGGAGTGCGGTGCCAACGCCCGCAAGAAAATGATTCTGAGCCATACAATATCCTCCTTATTTATTTACAAAATCATTTAATTGTTGAGACAAATTGTCTCCATATTGTGTGTTTAAAGCCATTTTAATGGCATTTTTGTCTGCGCCCATACTTTGAGCGTAGCTCTCAGTAGTAGTCATATAACCATCAAATTTATTTTTCTTCTTCTTAAAAATCCAATGGTCAATTTCATTACCTTTACCAGCATACAACAAAATAGGCCGAGTTGTTTCAAACTCAACCTCACCATAAACTTCCTCAAACAACAAACTATGACTACGATAAGTCATTTTCATTTGTTCTTGTTTACTTATCCCACAATGCGCTGTAATAATGGCCATTTTGCGCTCAATGCTGGGCGGTTCAATCCCCACATTTTTTACAGCATCGACTTCAGCCATCATTTGCTTTATCTCAGGATTCACATACTCATCATCATAATGCACCAAATTCTGGTACAAGATGATTCTGCGAATATTCTCAAAATCCTTGGCACTTATTACAATATCGCCATCTACTCTTAAAATCGCCTTACCTTTATCATCAAAGCCCACATAAGGCTCCTCCACATGAAGGCAGTATTTAAGGATATTCACGAATTTGCTCTTGTTGAGTTCACCCATATCCCCATCCATAAAAAGCACCTTATACACAAAGGCCAGATATGACATCTGGATAATCTCAACAGAATCAATGGCGTTCTTATCCACATCTATCACCGAGATGCTGGATAAAAAAATTTCGCTGTGTTCTACATCAATGGGGTAAATTTTAATTATCTTGTCTTTGATACTATAATCAACAGGCTTGTCAAAGAAGAAATAAGCTTTGCGATAAAAGTCTAAATTAAGATTCGCACCCATACTCCTCACCTATATCTCCAACATTAACAGCCAAGAACAGCTGTACTCCCGTAAACGTCTTGGAGTTTCCAATCACAGACTTACCCAAGGCGTATCGGGACATATCATCAAAGAAAGCCAATTTACCTACTCCACCAACTTCGGCCCCGTTCAACACGGCCAGCGCCTTATTGATGAACAAATCGCCCCTATTAACAGGAACACCATTATATTCAACAAGGCTCATTTGACCTCCATACAAAAAATCAAACGCATATACAACTGTACTGCTATACAACTCTTTTGCATGGATATAATAGTCATAGATTTTCAGAATGCATTTAGACTCACAAATAGAGTCCTCAATAAGATTGGTAAAAAACACCCCAAATTTCTCTTGTGGCCCACTCTTCCAAATCAACTCCAGCTTCTCATCGAATGTCAGGTTGGGCTTAGATAGGGCATCATAACTATTATATTTAAGCATTTTCCAAATTTCTTCGGCTTGCTCTTGACGGGCCAAATAAACAAGTATATTATAGGGAATGTAGGCAAGGCTTGATAATGAATTGTACATCTCTAACCCCCTATCCCATCATACTTGTGGCCTGAACAACAAGCTCTTCACTTGCTTCAAAGGCCGGGATTTGGTTAGAGACTGTAATGTATATGGTCTGAGGAATTTGGCTTCTTTGGGAGCAACGAACTTTCCATCCAGACGTGGTTTGTTCTATATCCAGATACTCATTGCTCATTACATTCATATCTTTGCTCAAACTCAATTCAACTTGATTGGGGGTATACTCAACCCCGCCATAAGACGCATATACATTGAAACTAATTGTTTGATATTCTCTTATTTTATCAAAGGCCGGGTCAATATAAACTTTGGCCTTAACATCCTCTTGAGCGGCCACAGTAATAATAATGCTATCAGTAACATCCTTATTGCCGCTTAATTGTGCAACGATTGTCGTATCATCGCCAACATCACCAATGACCCGATACTTACCAAATTCATCAATAGCCACTGTTCTGGGGTTGCTCGAACTCCACACAACATCCCTATCGACTTCAACCCCATTCAACTTAACGTCAGCCGCCAACTGGCCTTTAGCCCCCTCAACAAGAGCCATATCCTCACCATTGATACTGACCCGATAGTCATACAGGCCATTATCAGCCAATCCCTTGGCCAAATCATCGCCATCATGAATTTCATCGAGGTACATATCAAGATAAAGCAAAGTAGAGTCAGCCGTAGCATAATCGTCATAAATGGCGTTCTGATAGGCATAGAGCTTAAAAGGGCGACCCGCAAGGATAAACCTTACATTAGTCTTAAACAACCTAACGGTATCAACATTGCCCTGTACCATCACAACGGCATGGTTATTGGGAGTCAGAATATACCTCGACACCTGATTAGACGGGCTGGACATATCATAATCGACCACACAAGGAACACTAAACACAGCCCCATTCTCAGGGTCTACAATTCTCAGAACATTATTACATCTGCGCACAACAATGGTTTTGAACAATCCATCATGTTCGTCGTTAAACGTAGTAATCCAATAATTTTCCTCAAATTTATAATATCGGCCTCGGACAGTAAAATGGTCAATATCTCTGAATCCAAGTTGAATAAAATCTTGGCCATTTCTCATAGACGTGCCTTGACCAACCACATAATTCTTCCAAACCTCAATACAATCAAAGCAATCCTTGACAAAGGCCCCGTCTTTAATGACCTGTTCTTGTACCGTATATCGAGTTGTAGTGTTTTCCCATTGTTCGTCAATAAAGGCTTGATTGAGGTCACGATAAAGCTCATTTGGCATTTGATTTATACCAGCACTGATGCTATTCTCAAAGAAATCTAAGCTCATACCTCAACCTCCTTATCAATCAATTTAATCATGTGGAATACACTGGCCTTAACATTAGCATGGGTGGCTTTGGCCCCCAAATCAATCAACCCACTTACATACTGGGTAATTTCGGCCTCTTTAGAGAATAAAACAAACATCCTGTTTAAGTAACTGCGGTAATCGCTTTCCGTTACTTCCGAATTTATATCTTGCACATCCTCAAAGAGCAACAGCACCTTGTAGATGTATTGTATCATTTTAGATTTCGTCAGCATCTAATACCCCCTTAGATAGAGATATTAGACAAATTACCAACTTCATAATCAGTAATGCGTTGATACACACGCTCTCTTAGGCGGTCAAGCCAAGAGGTTTTTTCTTTCAGGTTTTGTGCTTCACTGTGATTTTTGAATGAGGAACTCGATTGCATCTTGGCCTGGAACTGAGCTGAATTATTCACCTTTTTTCCAAACCACTGAATCATCCAAAAATCAGACAAAATAGCAATTTCTTCATTGGTCAAGTCGACATCAAACGTTCGCTTAGTTAGGTCATAACTCAACGATTGCCGACAAGAGCCAAAATAAGGAATCGCCTGGACTAAAAGCCCATCACAAAACTTTTGAAATTTATCAAAATCCGCATTATAGAGCTTAGTCAGGGTATAATCATCAATTTGCCCAAGCCCCATATCTTCTATAGCGTCGAAAGAAGTAGCCATAAGCATATCTCCTTTCTTTGATTATTCATCAATATGGACTAAATCTTTACCACATAGCTCACCAAGCTCAACAAGAATATTACTGTCAATCTTTTTGCCAGCCCTACGCTGTTCAATAATCATATCAACAATGATTTGTTTCTGGCCATCGGCCACATTCTTATACATATCGATAACATAATTAGCGTCTTTTGCCAGCAGATTCTTCATATCATTATCAGACAGAATATTCATATAAGCATCAGATAGGTCGTTATCTCGGACGAACTGAGCATCGGTGATATACACCATACCAGAACGAATCAGGTTGGGCGTGTTGTTCACAATGATACGGGCTTCACGTTCAAGGAAAGGCCGGCTTGCATAGCGCCCCTCAAGTCTCCAAATTTGGTTGCCCCGTAGAGTAGCAGTACCATTAGTTAGATTAACAAAAGTAATCATGCGGTCATTCTTCTGAGGGGTGGGCTTAACAGACTCGGCCTTCACGGCCATCATCTGAGCCATCAGCTCCATCTGAGCCTTCATCTCGGCAATTTGGGCCTTTAGGGCCTCGTTCTCAGATTTATCAGTAGCAACGCCCGCAATTTCAACCTTATCAACCTCAGCCTTTTCGCCCTTCTCGACCTTCTTGGACTTAGTAGCAGTCTTTGTATTTGCCATAATATTTTCTCCTAATTTCATTTATTTTCAATGGCGATGTTTCTTTGCCGCACACCGCCAAGCGTAATTGTATAAAAAGGGGCGAGTTTCCCCGCCCCTTCACGTCAACATACGATTAGTTGATTAGTCAGTAATCTTGTAAATACCAGCCTTAGCAGCAGAAGCGTACACAGCATCCCAACTCTTACGCATGGTAAAGTTCTGGGTGATGTCAGCATTATCATAGAACTGGTTGCTATTAGTCAGAGTATTAGACACAGCGACCTTGACCAGCTTATCCATGGCGGGGCTGACAACGAACAGGGTATCTTCGGGCAGAACCAGACCACCATTCTTAGCGGCAGCGTTACGCAGACGCAGAATGTCATAGCCATAAACGTCCTTAATCAGCTCGATAGCGCCACCATTAGCATCATAGTTGCCACGGAAACCCAGAGAAGAATCGGGCAGAACCTTCATCAGAGCGGTAGCGGAACCAGCGATAACGGGACGAGAACCAGCATTGTAGACCTCAACAGTCTCAGCCATCTTTACCAGAGTGGCCATATCAAAAGCGCCGGTAACATTGTAAGTGCCCTGGGGGATAGCGCCCAGACCAGTGGTCAGAGCACTCAGAATGTCAGCATACATAGATTGCTCAACAGCCAGTACAACACGGGTCACGAAGTCAGCAATATCTTCCTTGCCAGCCATGACACGATACATATCAGTGAACACAGTCACCAGGTGCTCAACAGGAGTCACGATGACATCGGCGGCAAAGTCCTTCTGACGATGGATAGTGCGTTCACCAGTACCACCCTTAGAAACAGTGAAGAACTGGTTGGGCATGACCTTAAACTTAACAATATCACCAATGCCAACATAACGCAGGTCAGCAACCAGGCCGATGGTATCAGTTAGAATCTGGGGCAGGATGGCATTGATAGTGGCATCGATTACGGCGAGAGAGGCCCACTTAACAGAAGGATGAGACATCCAAGCCTCAACAGTCAGACCCTCACGCTTCACACCAGACTTGGCCTCAATCTCAGCGAAGAAAGCGTTCTGGAGCTTATCATGATTCTCAGAAGTACGAGCGGCCTTATTGAAATAATAGTCCTGGAAGGCAACATAATAATCAGTGTTGCCCGCAGCAAAAGTAACAATTTCCTGATTTAGCATATTACTCAATTCTCCTTTTCTATATTTTAGTCAGCTCAGTTAGCTTCGCACTGTAGCACGACGGTTTTCATAACACCCATACCAACAGCGACCTCGTTAAAGCCAACAACAGAGAAATAGGGATTGCCACCAGTAGCAGCGGCGGCGGCAGCAACCAGCTTGCCGTTAGCACCAATGGTCACATAACCTTCAGTGGTGGGCAGAGCACCGCTGGCAAAGCAGTTAGCATCGGCCTCGATAATATCGACCTTGGGAGCCAGATACTTCAGAGACATGGGACGGCCAGCCTTGTTATAGAAATAGCGGGGGTCGCTCATCATCTGCATCTCGATGTCAGTGCCAACCTCGGGAGTATTGACCAGCCACACAGAGCCAGTGGTATCAGCAGAAGCGGGAGTAACAGCATAGTTAAAAGCGCTGATAACGTTGCCAACACCCTTCTCAATAGCACCCAGAGTTACAAATACACCATTGTCCAGGTCGCCAGCGGAATAAATACCGACGCGATTGTAAGAGTCCACATCGACGCAAGAGGCCCGCATAGTGGACACATAGCCGTGATTATTCATATATCTTATTCTCCTTTTTTAT
>ERZ1034798.4-NODE-4-length-91582-cov-18.887541_pt1 | contig 91582 bp, 122 predicted proteins | sample MGYA00520690_ERZ1034798 | MGnify/ENA primary metagenome ERZ1034798 (study PRJEB33766, sample SAMN09781682) | gut metagenome | biome: gut microbiome | host: Homo sapiens | place: Madagascar | study: EMG produced TPA metagenomics assembly of the PRJNA485056 data set...
AAGCAAACGTGTTTCTGTATCAGTGCAAATATCGGAAATTTCTTGCAGCTTGTGGTTTTTTGCAACCCATACAAGAAAATCGAAATCCTCTTTAAGTTCTGCAAAATCCTTAATAGCTCTTTGCAAGATATTCGTTTGAATATCTCCTAAATTAGTGCGCAAAAGATAGTCGTTTTCTGCCTTCTTATAGGCTGCTGCTGCTGCTGCTTTCTTTGCTGCTGCAATTGACAACTCACTATCGGAAACAGACAATTGGTTATTTACGTGTTCCTCTTTAATAGCGGAAACGCCTAAAACATCATTTGCAAACTTAGAAATGATTGCACTTTCAATTTGTTCATTTGTCTTCATAATAACTACTAGCACTTATTTAAACCCCTTGCAATCGGGAATTAATATGAATTGTTTCAAAATGTCGTGTTGAGTTCCACAACTTGCTGCACCCTAGCAGCAACCATTAAACCCCCTTTAGAAGAGGGTTGCAAAATAAAACTTTGCGCTGCAAAGATACGGCTTTTTCCCGAAATAACCAAATAAAAATGCAATTATTTTGTTAGTTTATGCTTATTTAGATTAATTCTAACTAACTAATAATAAGCGGTGTTTATATGGTTTATAACTTTGCGTTTAATACTTTATAGTATAAACCCCGAATAATGCATTTTAAAGCCGTTCAAAGCCGCTTTTAGACGTTTTCTTATTACTAGTAAGATAAACCGCAAAAACACTCTTAAACCGCAAATAAAAGCCTATTTGTTATTATCTAGATTATTCTAAATAATAACATGTATTAAACTGCAAAAACACTTAGATAGATTTATTTAAATAGAGTATCTTTGTATTATTGTATTTATTGTAATATACTTACTATCCGACAGTAGTATTTAAGTGTATTGTTTACACTTGATAATAAGTCTATTTGTGAGCGTTCTATTTTTCCTTTATAGCGTTCTATTTGGTAATTAGTAACCAGTTCAAAAATAGACTTTTTGGTGTTCTTTTTCTCGCTTTTTATGTTCTATTTGGTAATAAAAAGTAAGCGTATTTTACAATTTAACACTTTATTCTAGAAAATAGCTAAAATCTTGTATCTATCTAATACTCAATTAGTTAGTTAGTGTAAAAATACACTATAGCTTTTTTAGGTTGGTTTATATGTAGAAATATAGCATGAAATAAAATGCAATATGCTAGAAATAAAATACATCATAAGTTATTGGTTTACAGGTAGTTACAACAATTTGAAATAATTATAAACCAACATGTTTTTATGGGTCGAAAAAGTCTATATTTTGTTAGTTTACACTATATAAACCGACATATAATGTAATAATTTCAGAAGAAACACCCCCACACCCCCTTTGTAGCTATAAATCAGCGCGGTAGTCACCTCATCTAAAAATTTTTTCTTCCGATTTTTCAGCCTTTTTGTAAAGTTTAATTACTTTCAACCATAAAGGATAATTATGCATATTCATTCATCCGTTATTTATTAACATTTGATAGCATAAACTCTTACTTTGCAGACCAAACCATAAATGTATACCTATCCTTCATTTAATGTATACCTAAAATGTATATTTATACCCTTTATCTACTAGGGTTTTACCGGATATTCAGGATATTATCTGTATCTTTGTGTTGTCGATATTTTATAGACGACATATTGTAAGGACGACCTGACACGTGTTATCCTTCAGAAAGCCCCTGTTTATCGGGGGTAATCCTACACAATAACGGAAAATTAATATTATTATTGTACATAAATGGAAAATGGTATTGCTATAGACACATTGCACGCTCAGTTGCTTGACCTTTCGAGGAATGACGAGTACGGCTTCGAAGAGCTCCGTTGTCAGGACTGGGGTAAGGCGAACTCTGAGAAGTACAACAAGCTGAAGTCTAATTTCATCAGGTCAATGAGACGTCTGGCGAAGAAGGCTCCGGTGAAGTACTACAACGGTGCTTACTACATGTTCAACGGCAAGATATACGAAGCTGTTCCGAAGATAGTCCTTGAGCAGGCCTACCAGCTATTGCTCCTCGATCTGGCCATGGCTCCGATGCTCGGCATCAGCACGGTGATGAACAAGTCGTTCATGGAGGTGATAGAGTGCTACAACATACTGAGACCTACCTTCGACATCGTTGCATTCGCCAACGGAGTGGTTGACTTCGGAAGCGGTCTGAAGTATCCGAACGTGATGCCGTTCTCTCCCGAGTACCATGTCACATACTACCACCCATACGACTACAATCCGAAGGCGAAGTGTGACAGGTGGATGAACTTCATCAAGGAGGTCCTTCCGGACAGGACGTCAAGGATGATCCTCCAGATGTTCCTCGGCCTCGGTCTCATACAGAGAGGTACTGCATACAATCCGTATGAGGGGAAGGAATCATCGAAGATTGAGCTGTGCCTCCTACTCATCGGTACTGGAGCCAACGGAAAGAGTGTCATCTTCGACGTTGCCTGCAACATATTCGGCAAGGACAGGATAAGCAAGATGGACTACGCCGACCTCACTGCCGACGGTGACGAGGGAATGAGGGGAAGGTATCCTATCAGGAACGCCATCTTCAACTGGTCTTCCGATTCCGACCCGAAGAAATTCGGAAGGAAGAATACCGGTATGTTCAAGAGACTCGTGAGCGGCGAGCCAGTCCCGATGAGAAAGCTCGGCAGGGATATCCTGGAGGGGAACTCAATCCCCTACCTCATCTTCAACCTCAATGAGCTTCCGTTTCCTGATGATGCATCGCTCGGATTCATCAGACGCTTGCAGTACGTGAGCTTCGATGTCACCATCCCTAAGGAGAGGCAGGACCCGGAACTGGCGAGCAAGATCATCCGTGAGGAACTGAGCGGAGTGTTCAACTGGATATTCCGTGGCGCGATGGAGCTGAGGATCAGGAAGTACAGGTTCCCGGCAGCAGAGGGCAGCAGGAGACAGTTGCTTATCTCCCTTCTCGGAAGCAATCCTATCTATGCCTGGATAAGGGCGTATGATATGAGGTGCAGCCAAGAGGCGAGGGGCGAGATTTCGGAGTGCATGCTTGCCAAGGAGATGTACGAGAGGTTCGTCGAGTTCTGCAAGGCAAACGATGTCGAGGAGAAGGATATCCCTACGATTCAGAAGTTCGGGCGTGATATGAGCGACAAGTACGGCTTCTTCAAGAAGCGGTCACAGGGAGGAATGACGTATCAGGTGTATGGCGCGCAGATGATTGACCTGAAGCAGGAGCTTCTCATCAATGACGTGAAGAATAAATTGCGTGGTGAGGAGGACATCAAGCAGCCGGAGAGCTTCATTCAGCCTGACGATTAACGATACCGGTGGCCGCAAGGCGGTGGGACATACCTTCGGGTATAAGTCCGGGCAGACGGGAGGTTCGAGTCCCTTCCACGGTCGGCGGCCACCATTAAAACAGATTTCTATGATAGACAAGGAATATATCAAGGAGATTATATCCTGTATCACGAAGAAGAAGGCTGACGGGAATATTGTTCCGGCCACCGCTACGATGAGCGAGATTATGACTGCTGTCCGCGAGGATGCCCTGGAGTGCATGAGGACCATGTGTAACGAGAGGGAGATTGCGGTAAACAGGACGTTGAATAGTGTTTCATTTAAATGTTTGTAGCTTATGGGAGAAAAACTTATGTTTTGTATATCCGATGCCTTTATAGATGGTGACAGAATTCGCGGATCTATTCATAATGTTGTGGACAAAGCGTTCGAGTCTGGTATCAAGATGTCGTCTTGCCGATACAAGAATCACAGCATCACGCTTGACGTGAGCTTTGAGCCGGAAGGTGGTTTTGACAAGCTGCTGCTCGAAATCCTCTACGGCGACAGAATCAGGAAAACCATTGAACGCCTCAATAACGAGTGGCTGGAGAAGATGTGGAAGGTTTCTTGTGAAGATCTGTTAGTTTTTAGATTTGAGCAAATACGTGAAAGGTTCGAAAAGGCGCAAGAGGTCCAGGATAAAATCCATGATAATTGGGATAGAATCCGTAGAACAAGATTTATAAAGTGGTAGGTATGAGAAGACATCACAATCCGAACAAGGCTCCGCCGTTCAAGCCGGACCCAGAGCATTGGACCAGGAAGGTTCATTCCTGGAAGGCGAAGGTCGCCTATGAGACTGAGGATGATGCTTGGGAGTTCCTGAAGACTCACCCGAAGCTCATCGAGCAGGGAATGACGGTCTACAGGTGCAATCTATGCAATATGTTCCACTGCGGGCACAAGTATAACAAGAAATAGTTTAGAATATGAAGAAGAAAGGATATTACGAATACGGAAACGGAATCTACCCTTTGAAACTTTGGGTACACATCGGTAAAGACTTGAAAGAGCTGATAGATTCCAGTTTTGACGGGTGCAATGCTCCCGATAGAGATTACGGCGGCGTTACGTATTCAGATGCTGTCAGAAAGAGCGACAACAGACGTGGTGTTCTAGTCTCGTTTCAATGCTCGAAGGATATGTCGATGGATTATTGCTGCCACGAGGCTTCTCACGCCTGCGATGCCATCGAGGAAGCTATTGGTATGGAGCACGGAGACGAGCCTTCTGCCTACTTGATTGGTTGGATTGCGTCTTGCATCAATAAGGCTCGTTTGGGCATTGGAGATTTCGTTGAACTAAAAGATAAGGAGGAATAGCTTATGAAACCGATTATAGTAATTGAACTTCCTTTGGGAATGGGCATTGATAGAGAAATCACAGAGCCTTATGGCTATGATTTATTCTACGGAGACGAAAATATCGAAGCTCAGTGGGAGAAGCTAGAGGAACTTCGGGAAACTGGTGGCGTTATTGTTGTTCAACCAAGTCATACTAGTGCGGTTCGCAAGATCCTTGATCCTTATATTGGTGAGGATGGATTTATCAAGGAATGTGGTTTACGAAAGGTTCACACAGAAGAACATGGTGATTTCTGTATTATCCTTTATCACAACCCATCAGAGGTTATGGCTCTTAGAGCATTTTATTTGAATAGTAAAAAGAAATAGCTTATGATTAAAATAGAAGATATTAAGGTAGGGCTGCGATTTTATATCACAAAAAATGATTGCTTAAAATGCAATTTTGACCCGATAGGTATTCAGGGCGGCAGCACCCCTATTCTGTTCAATGCAGAGAGAAAGGATGCTGATGCTTATATATGTACATCTGTTAGCACAGATTACAAGTATTTCGCTCGTTTTTGCGAGGAAGATATTATGATGTTTGGTACAAAGTTCGATATAGTAGCACCAGTTGCCGATAATCATAAAATAGATATAAATTCCGACATTGAAATGCATGGAAATATTTTAAATAACTTGCATGATACATACATCAAGAAAAATCGTGATTATGGGAATGCTTTTTCCGAAATGTATGATGAGCTTGGTATCAACTACGGCTACGGAAAGATACGAGAGAAGGTGAATCGCATCAAGACGCTGAAGGACAATGAGGCGCAAGTTGCTAATGAACCATTGGAAGATGCTCTTCTTGACTGCGCTAACTATTGTATCTTGACATTGATGGAATATCAAAAACGTAAGGAACATGGAACAGACTGATTACACTTGCAAGGATTGCTTCTTCTTCAAGAATGGAGCTTGTAACCAACCTAATGAGATTAGGTTTACTTCTGAGGAGAATCCTTCTTGCACAGATTTCGAGTATAAGGAAATAAAAGTTGAACTTTAAAATATTGTTATCATGGCATTACCATTTGGAAAGACTATCAAGACAAGACACTTCACCGTGCTGAAGTTCAGCAAGAGCTTGTCTAAGAAAGAAGTTGCTTCACTCAGAGAGGATATCCCTGCTGATATCAAGAAGCATTTACAGAGAGGCTCGCTGCCTTTCATCAAGATTGCGGACATTGCCGGCACATGGGGAATCGAGTACTCTATCGGTACATCAATGTACGCTGCGCTCGATGAATGTATTCCTGTTGCTGTAGGAGACCATTATGAGTTCTCCAAGGATGATGGAAACATCATCGAGGCATTTGCCCAGCTTATGTATGCGGATACATCGTTGCCTGGCGATGCAGAATACACGGCAGGTAAGTTAAAACTCCGTGACGAATACATTGCTCGTGAGGCTGAAAGAAGAAACGCTGCTGCCGATGAGGGTAAGACAGAAGAGCAGCTTCGCAAGGAGAGCGATGAGGCCGTACAGGAAGTCATCGACCGCGATAAGCACGCCGAGACTCTTCTTGAGATGGCAGAACAGATTAAAAAGGAAGGAGGCAAGGATGAGCGATAAATTGCTTGAGGTCGTTCAAGACCACACTTCCTTAGTACAGGCGCTCCAGTTCATTTTGGAGGCCGCAGAGACTAAGAAACTGCCTCCATACGGTGTTCTTCCTGTATTCAATGACGACCTTCTTAATGATAGGCTTAAGGGTATACTTGAGTTGGTTACCGGAGAGAAGTATCCTTAATTGACTTCAAAGTTTTCTTCTACTTATATATTTGTTTTAAAAAGCGAGGGGCAGTATCTGTGAAGACACTGCCCCTCTTAGTTAACCAAAATAATTTGAATTATGCTCAGCAGAAAGAATCTGTGAACATTAATTGTTTGCAAAGGTACTTGGTTTTGCAGAAATTCTAGTAAAACAAAGTTACTTTAACACGAATTTAACTATTTCTTCTTCTTTTGAAAGGTCGCCTGACCATTTTTGAAGATAATGCAGTCCTCGCAGCATCGAGGCATTGATAGAGGAATGTAGTAGTGGACCACATTATTTTCTGTATCAATTTCGTCCTGCTTAATCTTAGAGTAGTCGGCTATCATGGCAGTCGTCTTTTGCCACTCTGGAGAGCCAAACTTCTGCTTGCGCTGAGCGATAACGAGGTTTCTCAGAATCTCTTCCTTCGAGGTAGCCTTAATAAGTTCCTCCTGGGTGAGCTCATCGGCGTTCTCGTTCTTCGCTTTCTTGCCCTGTACCTCTGCGATTCTCTTCTGAACGGACTCCTTGGCTTCTAGCTTATTCATCTCGTTTTCGAGGAAAGATTTCTCCCACACACCTATTCCTTCTCCTTGGAATGCGATGGCCCAACTGTCACGGACAGACATGCCAGAACCGCGGAGACTGGCGTAGATGTAATAGCGAGGATCTTTCATCTTGAGAGCCTTCGCCTTCTTGTACGTATCGACGGATAACGTGTATCCTTTTGTTTCTTCAATCATAATCTTATTTCTTTTTATTATCCTTGAATGCAAATACTGTGTAGCAACAACACGAAACGTGAAATGGAGGATATGGATCTTTGAAAGAATGGATGCCAGCATCGGCTTCATTTTGGCAGATTTCGCATGGATAACTACTTCCTCTCTTGACGTAGAACCCGATAGCCTTGTTCTCCTGCCCATACTCCTGCTCTGCCTGTCCCCACGCCAAAGCAATCACCTGAGAAGCGTTTCTTACGATGTTCTGATAGGCATTTCTGTAATAGCCCTTTCCGTAAGAAGGAACATCGATGTTAATGTCCTTTCTCTTCGCCTTGGTGATGACTGATGTGTGATATGGGTCTTTATAGCCTGTGCGGATGGAAGACAGGAGCTGCTGGTCTGAATATCCCATCAAGGTTCCTGCCTTGATCATCCTCACGATGTCTTCAGCAAAGTTTTCGAGATATACGGCGTTTCTTTCAGATGTCGTCTTTCCGTAGATGTCGCTGACGAGAAATGATTCGATGTTCTCGCTGTCAATCCCTAGAATCTTGCATGAAGCCTTGGAGTAAGCAGAGATGTAACTGTTGACGCTCTCCTCTGCCTCAGCAGTAACATTCTTGGCGTAAGAGAGCAGGGCTGACTCGTTTGTGAGCCTGCCCGCACCTCTGTATCGCTTACTTGCGGCAACTATCTTCTGTGTTGATTTCCAGAGAATATCTGCAATGTGGTCCTCACAGTTTCGGATTGCCTGCAAGCGCTTTCTGCTGTAATCGACCGAACGTTTTAACTCATCCATAGGCTATTAATTCTTCTTGTTGAATTCGTCCCAATGTGACTCCCCTAACCTGTTGCCGTTGGAATCGGTGTTAAATTTATTAGGGCGCCCACGCTTCCTTCCGTTACCGGTATTGACTGAGGCTGAGTATCCGTTAATCTGAGCTGTAGCTTTTTCCTGCTCGATGGCGTTCTCTGTTTCGTTATCCGCACGCTGAATATCCATGAGGAGGTCCTGCTGATCCTCTTCCTTCTTCTCGCGCATGATACGGTCGTATTCATCGTTAACCGGGAAGTCTGGGCAACGCTCAGATGCAGTCTGCTTTGAGAGGAAGTTGTTCTGAACAGCCGTCGCTAAGTTTGTTATGATTTCAGATTTATTCTGATGCACATAGATTTCCACCCAAGCGTGAATAGGAAGACCGGTCATAGTGGCCATGCAGTTTTCTTCAACTCCGATACCATACTTTGAGATACGAACAAGTTGATCCAGGAACGGATGCATCTTCTTAGAATCGTTCTCTGCAACCTCGATGGCAGGAGAATAGAGCAGCTTGATGGCAACGCCCGGAAGGTCACCCGACTTCAGCTCCGGTGGCTTTACTGTGAACGAAAGCTCATAGATGAGGTCATACGACTTGTTGAGCTGTGTCGCAAATGCATCGGAAGCGTCTGTTCCGTTAATGAAGTCAGCATCACCATTCGTATCGGTAATCTGAATCATCTTTGCAGAACCATTCGTGTCACCAACAACGGTAATATCATCTCCGTCACCCTTCAACTTCATTATAGGGAAGGCGTAAGCCTTGTTGTTCTCGCAGAGATAAGAGAATGCTTCCTCGTAGTCCTCGATGTTCTTCTGTACAACAGACCAGCATGGGCCGTCATCGTTTCTTACGTATGCAACAGGGATAAATGGGAAGCCGTGAGCTTTCTCTTCAACGCAAGTGTAGTCGTCGATTCCGAATATCTTGGCAATTCTCTTGATAGTCTCCTTGACCTTGCCTTCGTTAACTTGCTTCTTGAAGCGGTAGAATGTCTTGTCATCCCACACCTCTACCCATTCAATCTTTTCATTGCCTTCCTCATCGAAGTCGTAATACTTGCGAGCAAACACAACGAGTTCACCAGTAAGAGGGTCGAACTGAGGATACAATGTGTCTCCTCTATCGAAAGCCAATGTGCGAGTACCGAATTTCTTGTTTTTATCGAAGAATCCGACTACAGCAGTTTCAGCAACCTTCATGTACGAACTTACAGCCTCATAGTGACGAATCTCCATATCGTGCATATACCATCCCTTCTTGAACTTGGCAAGAAGATTAATATACTCTTCCTGTTTCTTCATCTCAGGATCACCGGCAAGCTCAAACTGAATATCGTTACCTGTCATGTGGAGAACGTGCTTCGTATGAATAACTTGCTGGAAAGCAAATGCCGTTCTTTGAATCTCCTGGACATACCATTTCCCGTCTTCCGGGTTCTTTCTCCAGATGTCAGGGTAGAGATCCTTGTCGAAGATTTTGTGGGACGTAGGATAGAACTCACGAAGGAAGTCCTTCTGAGTCTTAATCACTCTATACAATGTATCTTGCGGCATCTGAGGGTCTTCATTATCGGACACCTCGTTCCTGCAATAGCCATCGTGGGTCATGTACCCCTTTGGCGTGAGTTCAAAGAAAGGCTTCTTTACGAGAATCTTTCTGAAATTTGTTACCTTGATAGCATCCATAATCCTTTTACCTTTTTATTTTTCTTTTTTGTTAAATTGAATATCATTACGTAGAACCAAGATTCAAAGAAGTCAGGCGAGTGCCCGACATATTTCTTGGCAATCTTCTTAGGCAACAGCTTGAATCCCCTATCATCGCTATTCTCGTCACGTCTGAGCATCTTACGCTCCTTCTGAAGAATCTGTCTGAGAGGAACCTTGTCGAATCCGTTTCCGGAATACTTTCTTTCAAGCAGGGCTGAGTCGATTGAAATCTGCTTCTCCTTTATCATCTTATAGAATAACCACGCACACTGAGACTTCAAATCCTTATAGAGGTATTTGATTCCTTCTTCTTCCTGATGATTCCTAGCGATAGGTGCTGCCTGGTTGTTGAATGGGACGGCATCCTTGAAAAATCCCTTAAAGTACTGACCGATACCCTGCATATCGTAAGTGAAGTTACATTCCTCAACTCCCCACTCTCTCAGCTTGGCCTCAACTACAGAAACGAGCGTCTTAGGGTCCAGCCTCAGAACAACCAAGTCTTTGCAGTGCCATCCTTCCCAGAGCCACATCACGAAGTTATCGCCGCCGGTGAACGCAATATCGGCTGAAGCTCTACGTTTTCCGTCTCCGATTTGTTCCGCATTGTCGTAGATTTCATCAAGGTCTTCCATCTTGATCATGTCATCTCCGGCAGCTTTCCAGTTCCAGTTGGCCTCCAAGTCTCGCATACGCTGTTCCTCATCCTGCTGGGCAAGGTTGGCGATATAAGATGCGTCGGTAGAGATAAGCTTGATGTTTTCCGATACATCGGCACGGATGAATGTCGCCGACTTGATGAACATTTCGAGCTTTGTGTATCCAAGCTCCTCGTAGCTGTCCTTCCAAAGGCTATCGATGATGCCCTTGCACTGCTCGTACACCTCTTCTCTCGTGTTTCCCCAGTAGATTGAGTCCGGCGTATCGCCGTCCATGAAGCAATATCGTATAACTCCGTCCCGTTCAGGTATGATGTAGCCGTTCTCGTCAACCCACCAGTCAATGAACTTTCTCACCCAAGATTCCGGGTCCGGGTTACAGGTAATCCAGAAACGGTTTCGGATATGCGCTGCATTTCGGTTATTGGTCAAGAGGTACTTGAACTTCTTGTATGGACACTGAGTACCCTCATCGATGCAGACGTAGGCATACTGGCGACCCTGGAATCGTGTCTTGAAGTCCTGATAGGCTCCAGCATAGTACGAGAATTTGAGCCATCCTCCGTTATCGAAGTTCCAGGTCATATCATTTTGTGACTTATTGTAAGTTCCAAATTGGGAGAACAATTTATAAGAGTCTGTCACTAAGGACTGTAAGTCGTCTTTTTCGTTACGAAGAATTGTTGCATGAAAATCTGGATTTTTAATATCCTTCAGAACTTCCATTAGGGACGAGAACGATTTTGAGCCGCCTCGCGAGCCGCCAACTATCTTAATATCAGCGTCTATAGACAGCATGCGTTCCTGACCGCCACGCTGAGCTATAATCTTCAGATTGTCGGGATGCTTCTTGTCGGCGTCTCTTAATGATTGGATATACTCTTGAGTGTAAATAGGCTCTCCGTTATCCAATTTTAATCTTGAAAATACATCTTTCTGCATAAATATACATTTAATACTGCAAAAATATACAATTTTTCTTTGATAATTGCATATTTATTCATATATTTGCAAAATAAAAGGTATATTTATACGTTTTCGAGGTGGAGGGACCACTTTCGGGATAACATTTTTAATCAAAAAACAACATGACAAGAGATGAACTCTTAGCATTAGTGAACAAGGAGGTTGATACCACCAAGTTCAAAGAACTTAGCCAAAAGACCATCAATGAGGAACTTGATGATGTTTTGGAAGATTTCGGTGATGACGAGGAAGCAAATTCCAAGTTGGTTACCAAGTTAGCAAACCGTCTGAAGCGTATCAACGGCAACTTGCACAAGAATATCTCTGACGAGGTAAAGAAGAGCAAGGAGGAAGCTGAACGCAAGAAGAAGGAAGAGGAAGAGGAGCGTAAGCGCAGGGAGGCTGACAATGGTGACGATCCTGACAACAAATACAACGAGCTTCTCAAAGAAATCAAAGCCCTCAAGGAAGCTAACGCAGAAAGAGACAAGAAGGCTGCAAGGAAGGCAACCATCGAGTCTGTAAAGGCAGGTTTGAAGGATAAGTTCGACAAGGCAAACCTTGAAATGAACGACTTTTTCCTCGATACTGCACTCTCTAAGCTGGAGATATCTGATGATGCAGATGTTGCAGAACTGGTATCAACGGCAGAAAATATCTATACTGCCGACTATAAGCGTGCCAACGGTGGAAATGCTGTACCACGAAAGGGTTCTAGTGCTCCTTCTGGTGAGGAAAAGAAACTCGACGAGCATGAATGGGACGACATTAAGGATATTTGCAAGGACAGAGCTACAAAGGCGACTGTCAAGAAATAATTCAGGATAACATTTTAATTAAGGTAAAAAGATTATGCAGTACAGCAATTATTACGACCAGATGAACGCACAGGGTGCGGTATTCAATGGAGCGGTGCTCTTGCAGGCATCGGCTGAGATTGGCGGTCAGAAGCATGTGTACTTCAATCTTAAAGGTGCTGTCAAGGAGGCTTTCAGATACCCTCCTATCGGTGGTATTATCACCAATCCGTTCCCTGGACCTGCTAAGATTTATGCAGGTGATCTCGTTGAGCATAGCCTCGGCTTTGCAGACAACAAGGGTGGCACTATTAAGATTCTGAAGTCTTACGCAGTTGCCAAGGCAACTAGTGCCGCTACAGACACGGATGTTTATATCGTTCGTGACGGTTATCATCACATTCCGTTTATCGGTGACAAGATCATGGTAGGCCAGAAGGATTTCAAGACAAAGGGAACTGGTGTTTCTGTCACAGCAGTTGAGGCGACAACCGATGCCACAGCAGGTGATGTTTGGAAACTTACACTGTCTGCCGCTTTGGGTGCATTGACTGTTGGTCAGGTGCTCGTTGAGGCTGCTGCGGTAGGTTCTACACTCCCTGTAGTGACTAATCCAAACTGTTTCGCTCCTCACGACTACGACATGCCATTCTACACACTCCCTGGAAGCGATGAGTTCGAGAAGCCTCGCATGATGTTTACACCATGCTTACTTGGACCGGATGCGATTTTCATCAAGGACAGAATGAGTCCTCTTCCACCTGCTGTGGAGGCGATGAATATCAGTCGTTACCCAGAGTTGTTCTACACGAACTACTAATTGTTTAACTATTAGATTGTATTTAGGATATGCCAAAGTTTAATATTGAAAATTCGAGGATGGCGAAGTTCTTCTCTAGTAAGGACAACACCAAATACCTCCAGAAGTTTCTTGACGAAAAGGACATCTTTCACGTAAACTATGGCTGGTGGAAGACCCAGGGACGTATTGCTCCTGACCTGACACCAACCAACCGAAAAGGTGTTGCGACATTTACTGTCGAGGCAAAGAAACTTCGTGCCGCTACATTGGCTAACATGCGCGCTCCTTTGGCTGGTTCTTTCCAGAAGGATAAGGGAGGCTTGCAGGTTTACTCTGCAACAATTCCAGATTTTATCACAGACGGTATCTACCAGAATGCAGAGGAACGCGAGTATTTGATGAACCAGTTTGAAGAGTTCGGTAATGACCGTGATGTCGTTATGGAATGGACAGATCAGGTTCAGGAGTTGATGGACTCCGTTGATACCACTATGAACTTCATGACAGCAAAGCTTGCTTCTACAGGTAAGCTTGACTACACTGGTATCGGTCGTGGTATTCAGGCTCCAATCCACAAGACCAATATGCCTGCCGATAACTTCAAGAAGTGTGGTAAGGTTGCTTGGGCTGATGAGACCTGTGATATTCTTGAACAGATGCGAGTTCTTGAAGAGAGCTGGCGTAAAACATTCAATCGTAAGGGTCAGCCTCTCGTTTGGCAGATGACCGTCAACACCTTCTTCAATGTGTTCTTGAAGAACAAGCAGATTAAGGAGTTGTGGATCAACTGGTGTAAAGCTCACTATGTAGCTTACGTTGAGGATTATGGTGTGAACCAGGATATGTTCCTGAAGGCTTTCGGTGACATCCAGGGTCTTTCTCCTATCGAGCTTGTCGAGGAAGAGGAAACTACTATTCTCTTCGATGGAACACAGAAGACAGAGCAGGCTTGGTCTGACAACATCGTTGTTCTTCGTCCTCGCGGTAACGCTTTCGAGTTCGAGCACAAGGAGATCAAGGATAAGAAGATGTTCGAGAAGTGGGGTAACAAACTTGTTGACAAGGTGTTCGCTACAACCAACGACGGTCTTGGTTTGCTTGCCAACACAACAATCGCCAACGGTGATTACCTGGAGTGGCATACAGACTTGATGTTTGCTGCTGTTCCAGCTATGCTCGACTTCCCTTACCGTTGGATTATCGATATCACCAAGAAGGGTTAATTCTTTAACGTAACTAGATTGTATGACTATGGATTCGGAGATGAACATTTACACTGTGAACGACTACCTTATTAATAAGGTGAAGTTCGAGATGCCGATGAAGGCTCTGTTGGGCATTATGCACGACAGGGAGCTTGAAAATGGCATCGACCTCGAAGCCTGCGACAAGGACAAGGTGAGACTTGCCTATGCCGACATGCTGAAATGGTTTGTTCTTGGTCCGAGCAAGGTGAACAACACCTCCGACTCCGATAACGGATGGACTCATTCGGGAGGTGGCTACGACATGTCGGACAACGACAGGAGCGAGATGAAGGCAGAGGCTAACGCTATCTATGCAGAGCTGGAGCCTGATTCGATGCTCAAGAAGAAGTCCACCTTCCGGGTGACCTCCCACGGAGTAAAGAGGGCGAATTATTCTCCTTGGGGAGAACCTCTCCCTCACATCATCAAATAAGGCGTATGGAAAAGGAATACATCAGAAACCCAAGATACCCTCACATCATCAAGATCGTGAGGAAGGTCGTCGGAAAAGCCGACCCTGATGACCCGTTTGCCGATGATGATGCTCCAGTTGGTGAGGACAAGGAAATCATTCTCTACTATGGCGAAGGCCGCAGCTACACCGATACCACTACAGAGGGAGACAAGAATGTCGACCAGAACAAGAGGAAGGCATCGATTCCGGTCAGATATGACGAATGGGATGCTGACAGATGTCCTCTTGACGGCGACACCATCTACTCCACTGTCGGCAACAACACAGAGGTAGGTATGGTTAAGGACTGCGAGCCGGATAATAACAGGACTGTTGTGTATTGGAATTTGACAAGGGTTTAGATTATGACAAATTTATCAGGTCAGTTTTTACAGGTCGAGAAGAAAATCCGTCAGATGGCTGTAGCAAAGATGCAGCAGAAGATGGAACATGCGGCTGAAATGACAATGAAAGCTGCTGACAAGTCTCGAAACTATGATGACGTAACCGGTAACTTGTACAAGTCAACCGCCATCGGTACATATTACAATGGCTCATTGCAGTCGATTCATTACGCTCCTGGCCCAGAGCCAACCCGAGTAACCCTTGCTGCTGGAGAGAGATACAACCTCGATAAGTATTATCGCAGTTCGTTCTCCTTCAAAGACAGCGGAAGGAGACCTTACAAGGGTGAATACGGAGAAGGTGGTGAATATGGTCCAAACGCGGCGTGGGATGAACTTGTTTCAAGGGAGCACAACAAAGGAAAGTACGATGCTACATGGCAGATGCTCCTTGTTGCCGGTGTGGATTACGCTAAGTTTGTCGAGGTTAAGAGAGGTCACGACGTGATTACCTCTCTTAGAGAATATTTGGTTAGATACTTTAGAACGATGTAAAATATGGTTAGTATTAAGACTCTATATTTCGATGTCGGTAATGCAATGGATGGAATTTGCGACAAGCTCTACCCCCGGAGCCGACCAAAGGCAGTTGATACGAAAATCAACAGCTATATCGTGGTATACTTCCCATCTAGTATCTATAACAATGAGATGAACTCAAGTGGAGTTTACAACGATTTCACCACTACAGCTCAAATCGAATTGTATGTGCGCGATAAAGCTTCAGCAAGAAATCCAAACACATTTGATGTTTCTAGCGTTGACGAGAAAGTCCAGGAGATTATGGACAGATTTCCAATCTCCACAAAAAATCTCATTGTTTCAAATCCTCGTATAACACTACAGACAGACGACGGAGCAGGTTTTTCCGTGACGATCATACAGGGAAGGTTACGTACGAAATAAGTATTCAGGTATAACAATTTAAAATATTTTAGATTATGGCTATGACAACTATTGACAAGATGAAGGACATTTTTAATGGTCCTAAGACTCTGCTCTACTCAAAGGCTATTACCGATTTGAGCAAGGCTACAGTTGACATCACCCCAGAGGTTGAACTTCCTGTTACAGTTGACTCTCTGAAGGCAACCATGGATGACCCAACTATCAACCACTACAAGGTTATCGGTCTGGCTGGTGACTGGGCAACTACCGCAGAGCTCGGCGACTTCAACGTAGAGTTCGTTGTTCCTTCAAAGGCAAAGGACTTGCTGACAATTATGTTCGGCGAGGACGCTATCACAGAGCTGACCAAGGTTACTCTGAAGGGTACAGGTGACGCTACTCTCGACGCTACTACCGGCTTTACAGGTATCGCTGTTGAGCCTAAGAAGTTCAAGATCAAGGGTACTATTGTTATTGTTGACGACGAGAAGGAGAACCTCATGGTTATCACCAACATCGCTCTCTACGCTACCTTGCAGTGGGACAACTCAGGTACAGAGCCGGTTGCGTTCAAGTTCTCTGGTTCTATCGAGGGTGCAGGTAAGCGCAGTATCGCTTGGCTTACTAAGGGCACAACAACTGGCGACGTGTAAGGCTTCTTTAGGTAATTAGATTCAGGATAACAAACCGTTGGGCGGCAGGCTAGTCAACAGCCGTGCCGCCCTTCTTCATTTAATAGCATACAATCATGGCAGAAGAAAAGAAAATTGAGCAGCCTTCGGTGGACTTGCAGAAGTTGCTCGACAGCGTACTGCACGACGAGCCTACCGAGTTCGTGTTCCGTGGAAAGAAGCACAAGCTCGGCTGGCTTCGCAAGGGAACCATGAGCAGGTGTTCTCATATCAGGGCTAAGGAGAAGAACGAATGGAAACGCAACGTCAAGATTTGCGTCTGCATCCTCCTCAACAACATCTGGAAGATTCGGTTCCTGTATTGGATCTACTGGCGTTGGCTCTACTACATCAAGGATGTGGATGTGGCCGAGATTCTGAGGGTCCTCGATGTTTCTAAAAAAAAAATTCCATCGAACGCATTCTCACTGGCTACCATATTAGCGACCGGGATGACGGACGTGATGATGACGATGACGAGGAGCGAAGCAAAAGCTATCCAAGCAGAACAAGCTGGGGAGCAGCCTTCTCACTAGCGGAGAAATTCGGTTTCCTCTTTCAGCGCAAGTACTTCATTGCAGCCTACGACTACTGGTGGGGCTATTCATCGGCGCAGATTGACCTCATGGTTGCAGACCAGCCTCTTGTCGTATATCCTAAGACCAAGAAGGAAGGCGGTCCGAAGAAGCATACCAAGAAGGAGATGGATGACCTCTACGACAGATGGATGGAGAAAAAGAAGAATGAGGGAAGCCTCGTTGGCAAGAAGATAAGTCTTGCGGATTACTTAAACAATAAACTCTAATTTTAAAATATTCAGGATATGGCAGGTGGAAATTTAGGTGACTTGTGGTTTGACTTAAACATTAAAGACAGCAATGTTAGGTCAAAACTGAAAGAAATTTCAGAAGCACTTTCGGAGTTGGATCTAAAAACTGAGTCCGGAAGAAAGTCTGCTGAGAAGTTATTTAAGAACTTTAATAGAGAGAATAGCAAAGAAATCGCTGAGGATTTTAAAAATATAGCGGCCCAAATGGGCATTCAGGCTCAGGAAACTGCAAATCTCAGCAAAAGACTGAAAGAGTTATCGGAACTAAAAGCTGACATTCTTCGTAGAGACAAGGAACAATCCGAGCACGGTAACTTTGTTGCGATGAAAAATGAAGCGCAGGCTGCACTTGATTTAACAAATAGATACAATGAACTTGCCAAGTTAAAAGAAGATATCTTAAGACGCGACAAGGAAATGGAAGCTCAAGGGGCTTTCGTGACGCTTGTTAACGAATCGAAACAGGCGCAGGAACTTAATGAGCGTTACAGGGAAATGCAGCAACTGAAATCCGCGATTTTGGAGCGAGACAGACAGTCAACCGAGCACGGTAACTTTGTTGCGATGAAAAATGAAGCGCAGGCTGCACAGGAGTTAGCTGTCAGGGAAAGAGAACTCGCTGAGTTGCGAAATGCCATCGTACGCCGTAATGAAGAAATGATTGCTGCCGAAAATAGGCTAAGAGAAGCGACGGAGCGAACTAACCAGGCTAGAAGAGAAGCAATTTCTGTATCTAGGAAACAGGCAGAATCCCTTGTACGTGATAGAGCTAAGGAGCTTGAAGCACAAAGACAACAGATCCAAGGTTTATTTGGAAGTGGAAAGAATGTATTAAGTACGCAAGAGTTAATGCAACTTCAACAGGCATTCTCGCAAATTACGAAAGAGCTTAATACATTGCGCAGTGCGATGAATAATCTTGGTAGTTATTCTATCAAAGATTTATTCTCTATAGGCAGAGGAGCAAGCGAATATACTTCACTGATAAACAGTATGCGAACTGTAATTGATCAAAAACAGGAAGCGATAAACCTTGAGCGAAAACATCAAGAAGAGATAACGAGAACGGCTGCAAAGGCACGAAACGACCTTGCAGCAGCATTCGCCGGAGCAAACGCTGAAGCGAAGAAGATGCAATCCATAGTCGGAGACATCAAGTCTCTCTTCTTACAGGGAGGTATTGTCTTTGGCGCGCAGCAATTCTTTAATTCAATCGTACAGACTGGCGGCGAGATTGTTCAGCAGCATGTAGCGTTGCGTTCTATCCTCGGTGATGTACAGAAGGCTGATGAGCTCTTCGCTCAGACTCAGCAGCTTGCATTGCAGTCTCCATTCAAGTTTGGAGAGCTGAACCGAGATGTCAAGCAGCTGGCTGCATTTGGAGTTGAGGCGAATGACTTGTATGATACCACAAAGCGTCTCGCTGATATCGCATCTGGTCTTGGCGTGTCTTTCGAACGACTTGGCTTGGCTTATGGTCAGGTTAAGGCCCGTTCTTGGCTTGACGGTAAGGAATTACGCCAGTTTGCTTACGCTGGACTTCCACTCTTACAGAGAATTACGGAGCTTTACAATTCAGAAGGAAAGAACGGAAGGAACAATTATACCCAGGCAGATGTCAAGAAGATGATTACTGCCAGACAAGTAAGCTTTGAGGATGTCCAGAAAGTGCTTTGGAAGATGACGGATGAAGGCGGTCAGTTCTACAATATGCAGTTCGTCTTATCAGAGACATTACTTGGTCGCTGGAACAAGCTCATTGATGCCTGGGATATTATGCTAGGAAAGTTCGCAGAAGGCAAGAATATCGTCGGAGGTACTTTCTCGTTCATCATAAATAGAGTAACCGACCTTGTGTTAGCTTTGGACAAGCTGTCTCCTGCCCTTCTTTCATTCGGAGCGGTGTTTGCTGCAAGGAAGCTCGGCGGTATGGCTTATTCTAAGATGGGTATTGGATCACTTGCTAAGAGTTATACTCAGCAGATGAATTCCCAGTTAAAGTCTTATGCTATCGAACAGCAGCAACTTGTTGTGGAAGGAGAGATTACGCAGAAGATTGCCCAGCAGAATGTATTCAAGAAAGCTGCTATTCTGTCGGAAAAGCAATCGCTTGTCGCGAGCTACAATAGGGCTGCACTCGAAGGAAGGATGTCCGTATTGCAGATGCAACGAGCAGTCAAGGAAGGCTTGGTTTCTAAGGAGATAATTAGTCAGCTCGCATTGATGGGACAAATAACCGCCAAACAAGAGCAAATCATCTTGAATGGAGGCAGAATGTCTGCCGTATGGAGCATGACAACTTCAAAGATTGGAGGATTTGTCAACGCCATCGGTGGCTGGTGGGGGATCGGCATAACGACTATCACTTCATTGTTGATGGGGTACAATCAATGGTCAAGTCGAGTAAAGGAAGAAGAAAAGACGTTGATTGATGGAGCTAAGCAGAAATCCAAAAGTTACGGAGATTTTCTGTCTGGATTAGGTCCAAAAGATGCGTCCAACCTTTCTTCGCAAGTTGACTCGATGAAGGAGATTCTGAAAAGTTCAGATGACTACACGGATTCTATCAAGCAGCAGGTTGAAAGCGCAGGAAGCCTGTCAAAACAATACGACATACTCAAAGAAAAAATTGAGGATGCGAAAAAAGCGAATGATGGCTTAGCTGATAAATATGGAGTTATAACGAATAACGCAACTTCAGCAACAGGTCTTGTTAGCGACAACCTATTCGATATGATCGGAGCTGATACTCCACAATGGTTACAGTGGTTGAATGGACTCACGAACGATGATATTGCAAAGAATGTGGAGCAAGCACAAGAATCTCTGTCTAAGTTCCAGGTGATGTTCGACGAGCTCGACTCTAGTACAAAGGCAAAAATGGAGGATTTTATCCGGTCTTTGATGGAAAACAACGAAGAGCTAGCAAATCAAATCAAGGGTCTGCCCCTTACTGAGCAGATTAGGATGCTTGCGGCTATTGGCGGAGATGATTGGGAAAAATTTGTCGACAAGTTTGCAAATGGAAGCAAGGAGACAGAAAACTGGTTAAAGGAACTTGCGGAAAGAGCGAAGGATTCTAGCGATGATGTGTCCGAAATAATGTATGACGACGTGCCGAGAGGACTTGAGTCCGTCAGAAAACAGCTCGGATTGTCTCAAGATCAATTCCGAACGTGGGCAAAACGAAACCCTGAGATATTCGCCAGCATGATGGATAAGATGGCACAGAAGGCAAATATTACAAGTAAAACCATCTTGTATTATTTTCATTCGGCTATCAGTAAGCTCATGGATATGGACTTTTGGCCAGGCGACAGTGGTAACGGAAAGAAAGGAAAGCCTTCGTACAACTCTGGTGTAAACACGCCTTTCTCTGAGATCATAAGACAAAGACTTCACAAGAACGGAACTTTCACTGGAAACAAAAAGAAAGGTAAGTTTTGGACGAGAGAGGTTGATAATGCGTTAAGACAAGTGCAAGACCAGTCGTTCGAGACTACAGGCGAGAATATTCGTAAGGAGCTCAAAGCTGCAAGAAATGAGCTTGACACGATAGTCAATGGAAAAGTAAGCAAGAATTCTTCTGAGTACAAGAATGCTAAACACAAGTACGATTTGTGGAAAGCTATCGCTGACGCAGGTTACATCTCTGACGATCTTGGAAAGAACAAGGTTACTGGTAACTTTGGGAAAGGCAAAAACAAGAATGGTCGCGAAGAAGACGCAGAACTTAAACGCCTACAGGAACGACTCAGTAGCTTGAAGTCTGCAAGGCAGATGTACCAGAAGTACAAGAGCATAATGTCTGATGAAGAGGCAAAGAAGAAGACTTACAATCTCTTCCCAGAGGTTACCGGTCTTAATCTTGACGACTATCAGAAGGCTGTTCATTCTCTCCTTGAAGGATTCAGCATAAATACCACAGAGAGAAAGAAGTTCCAGACATCCATCTATCACGAGGTCGCAGAGTGGCTCTTCGATGAGAAGGATAAAAAGGAGTATGAAAAGAAGGCGGCTGATTTCAGCGAGTCTATGAACAAACTGTCTGAGCGATGGGATTTGTATAAGAGTCTTCTTGAAAAAACTGGTAGCAAATTCTTTGCTGAGTCGGCATGGGTTGACGCATTCCAGATGGATGACAAGGTACAATCTCTTATGGACGAGTATTACGCTCACTACCATGAGATATTCAATCTTCAGGATTCTCTCAGCATGACTGACGGAGAAGCTAAGGAAAAGCTTAAGCTACCAAATCAGTACGAAGAGTGGAAAAAGATTACAGAACTCCTCCGTGGTAATTATGTTAAGTCTTTGCAAGATGCCGCCGATATCATCGAGAAGACAGAAGATTATGAGGATAAAATCTTAAAGATAAGGGAGAGATACAACGAGCTTATCAGCAAGACGAATGATCCTGGTATCAAGGCAAGGTATGAGATACAGAGAGACAAGGAGATTGGTAAGGTTAAGCTTGACAAGTTCAAGAACTCTTCTGATTATCTCAACTTCTACGGAGCCATCGTTTCTCTTGGCATGGATAAGGCTCAGACTATCGGAGCAAGAATCAGGCAGAATATCAATGAGGCTCTACAAAGCGGAGCTATTGATGCGAGAGAGTACGCCAAGGAAATCAAGCAGCTTGATGAGCAGTTGTCGAAACTCGAAAAGTTGCGTCCATCTTTCCTGAATGGAGGACTCGAAGGTATCGTTAATGCCAAGAAAGAAAGAGCTAACGAGATGATAACTCTTGGAAGCAGCCAGTACAATAAGGCTAAAGAGGATTTAAATAAAGCCAAGATAAATGGCGACCTTGGTGGAATGACTGCTGCTGCAAATTCAAAAGCAGCTGGAGAAAAGATGATGGAAGGCGGCGAAAAACTCCTTAAAGGTGCAAGTAAAATGAGTAGCACCATAAGTATGATAGACACCATAATTCATGGAATAAATGATATCGTACAGGGAGCGAATGATACTTTCCAGGATATCAAGAGTACAGCATCCGCTCTTGGCGTAGATACAGAATCGGATGGATGGACAGACGCAAATAGTTTCTTTGAGGGGTTCTCGTCTTCTTCTGCATCCGCAACAAAAGCATGGGAGAGCCTGAAGAGTGGTAATGTCGGTGGAGTTGTATCAGGTGTAGTTGGGTCTTTCACAGGTTGGATAAAGGCGTTTTCTGCCGGTCACGATGCCAAGCTCGACAGACAGATAAAGCTTGCAGAGAGACAGCTGAATGAATTGAAGAACCTATCTAGCAATATCAGTTCCGTTATTGAAAAGACACTCGGTGGAATCTATTCTTACGATAGGTCTTCTGATACGAATAAAAAGCTCAACGATGTCAAGAATGACTTTAAGGCTTGGGATGCTTTTTCTAAAACTGATACGGGCAAGGATTTCTTCGGTGGCAAGAACTTGAGTCACTACAGCAAGGATACCTATGATGCAGTGATGAAGACAGAGACGAATCCTTCCGTATACGCAGATCAACTCGCCCTACTCCACGCCCAGGAAGACGAGTTGAGGAAGCAGAGACAAGCTGAGGAGGATAAGAAAAAGACGGACAAGGATAAGATTGCCGACTACGATCAGCAAATCAAGGAGATGCAGTTGCAGATTAAGACGTTCGCTCAGGACTTCCTGAAAGACGTTTACTCTATCGATATGAAGAGCTGGGGAAATCAGCTGACTGATACTGTTGTGAGCGCATGGACTAAGGGGGAAGATGCGGTTGAGGCTTACAAGAATAAGGTCAAGGAAATGGTTCGCGAAGTTACGAAGAATATTGTATCTCAGAAAATCATGGAGAAAGCACTTGAAAAACCTCTCGAATGGCTTACGGGAATCCTTGATGAAAAGGGTAAACTTGATGAGACTGACATGAATGATTTCGCAGACAAGCTCTACCAAGTTGGCGAAAATGTAGTTCCTCAGTTAACCGGTATCTTCGATGCTCTAAAGGAAAAGGGACTTGATTTGAGAGAAAATGGAAGTTCCTCTTTGACCAATTCGATTAAGGGCATTAATGAGGAAGAAATCGGCCTTCTCGCATCGTACCTTAATTCCATCAGATTATATTGTGCAGAAGACAATGCGAATCTCAAGCAGCTGACGGAATTAACTAAATCTGTTCTACCTGAGATAAGCGTAATCGCAAGGTCTCAGCTTACATCTATAAATCAACTCGTTACGCTTGCTGAGTACAGAAACGGTAGACTTGACGAGATATACAGCTGGATGCGCTCAATCACTAAGGAGACTGGCGCAAGAAGTATAAGGATTAACTAAAAGTAAAAGCTATGTTTGAAAAAAGAAATTTATCAGACAGAATGAAGAACGAGGCGGTTTCACTGGGTCTTTGCGCTCAGTGGACCGCCGAGTGGCACGACAACTCATCCAAGCATGAGATGGTCGAGAAGTTTGTTAAGGGTATTGACTTCTGTATCGGAAAGAACTGGCCTTCGACCAGGGATATGAAGAAGTACTTTGGTGATGTCATTCATGATCATGGTGTGTATGTTAACGAGAACGTTGACCTGCAAAACCCAAAGATTGTCATCCTCAATGGAGAGTGTGTAGCAAACATCAACTATGACTGGATGGATAGCGGTGAGATATATGTAAGACACAACTCTTCACTTTACCTGAAGGTCAAGGGGTTCTCCAGGGTGTTTGTCAATCTTTTAGATGGTGCAGAGCTTCATGTTGAATGTGAAGATACCGCAAAGTGCTTCGTCTACCAATACGGAGGAACAGTCGTGAAAGCTACCGGACCAGTCAATATCAGGGATAGACACGATTTTAAGTTCATTTAACGTATATTTATACACATATTACTTGCATATTTATGCAATGTTTTGTATATTTGCAATTATAAAAAGTTGATTTTAGGTATGAAAGATTGTTTCAGGATATACATGCAGAAGGAAGGCGATGGGAACGAGGTGAAGGACTCCATCGCCGACTTCGGTATGTATGTTAGCGAGAATCCGTTCAAACCATGCGATTCCGTCAAGGAACCCATAAAAAGGGAATGGCACGACGAGCATGGCGACGACGAGTATATTGGCAAGGATGGTCTCTATATGGCGGCATACGAGAACAAGGTCAAGTTCCTGTTTAAAGGTGATGCCTTCGGCGCAAACGAGAAGTGTAAGGCTTTCATTGACTATCTCAGTAAGTCGGGTATGATGAAAATGTACTGCGACTTCAATAAGATTGGAAGGCAGCATGTGAGACTGAAGAGCATTGATCCGGACCTATTCAGATATCCTGGCAGCGAGGACTTGCTTATTCTCTCTATAACTTTCAAGTTTAACGACCCTGTTACTGACATCAAGCCAATCATGGATGCACAGGACAGGATTTCAAATTTAGGATAACACAGACACATGAGCACTTGGAATATTTATCATAAGGATGGCTCGAAGCTGACAGACGTTAACGAAGAGCAGATAACCGTTCATGGATTGGAATACTCCGATTTTTGGATGGGTGAGTGCTTCGTGACTATCAACTTCAAGCACGAAGTGCCTATCAACTTTCAAATAGGCGACTATATTGTCTATCGTGGCGAGCGGTTTGAGCTCAACTACGAGCCGGGCAAAGATAAGCAGGCGAGACCTGGCACCTACGGTGATGGCTTCATATATGACAGCGTAAAGTTCAATGCATTGCAGGATGAGCTTTCTAGAGCTGAGTTCCTTGATGTGGTATTGAATGACAATGAACTCCACTACACTGCCCTACCGAAATTTCCATTCTACGTACAGACTCTTGATGATTTACTAGACAGGATCCAGGCGAACCTTGACGACCAGATTGGTGCAGGTCTTTGGAAGATTTACTCCAGAAATATGGAACGTTCCGTGCAGCGTGGATGCCTCGCGAGCGACTGGCTGTCAATGTACGGCGAAGGAACAAGAGATAACGTCATCGAATCGATGTCTATTACAGTGGATTCGATGACCTGTTGGCAAGCCCTTGCGCTTGTGAACGAGAAGTGGGACATAAACTTCATCGTCAGAGGAAGGAATATATATGTCGGTACTACCGGAATACAGGCAAACCATATCTTCAAGTATGGCCTCGGTAATGGATTATATGAGATTGTTCAGAACGCTGATTCCGACCAGAGTGTCGTTACGAGACTGAGAGCTTATGGTTCGGAGAAGAATCTTCCTTCTCATTACTATGCGGACCTCGGTGTCAAGTACGTGGCGAACATCACGAAAGTCGTCGGGGCCAGCACGAATGTTGAGCTTGAACTGGATGTCGACTATATCGAGACATATTTCAAGAATCCGAGAAAGTATATTGTTTCTGGAGAAACTGGCGAGCAGTCTTCTGGTTGGGTGCTTAAGGTTACATTTGATTTCAAGACTGAGATTACCGGTTATGTAACACAGAAATACAATACCAATAAGTGTAGATTCTATTCGGAATACAGGGGAACGCAGGTAGATAGCGGTGACGAAGAGTCAAGGGAAAACCTTAACACTTTCATCGCTCAGGTTAAAGCGGGAAACACGAAGATGTATATCACATCGGGCCTCAACAAGAAAAATGTTCCTTCGTCCATGAAGGAATATGCAGAGAATCTCCCGAACAATATGTCCATCAACAGACTTATGTTGCCTGGATTCCCTCATGTATCTCTGAGCGACTTCTATGATTCACTCACGGATGAAGAAAAGAAGTACGTGAACCCTACAGGGAAACAACACAGATTCTCTACTGATCCATATAGACCATATATTGATTCTGTCAATATTGAGCAGATTGGTCTCCGTTCTGCATCACAGTTCTTTGATACTGACGACAAGACGAATGGAGTTATCGAAATCTACCCTACTATCGAGGAAATGGTTATTGGTGGCGTTCGTGTTGACGAGATTGATGAGGGTGTTGCTCCTGATGATGATGGTAGATTCAATAATAACGAAAATGTCAAGAACGTTGATATCTATCTCAGCAAGGCTATAGACTTCGACATCAACGACCTTAAGGATGACGATTTCTCCATCTACATGAAAGATGGCATGTGTGGTGGTCGAACGTTCAAGGTAGCATCCTCAACCAAGGTTGATAGGAGATGGAGGCTCACTATCGAACGAATCAAGGACGATGCTCTTGAGCTTTGGTTTCCATACAAGGACTACCCTATCAAGAAAGGAGACCATTTCGTCCTTACCGGCATCACCCTTCCTGATTCGTATGTTAATGCTGCATCACTGAAGCTTCTAAAATACGCCATAGCGCTCCTTGATAAGAATGACTATACAAGGTATGTATATCAGCCTAAGGTAGATGAGATTTTCATGGCAAGGCAGCACGACCAAGCGCAGGCAGACGACACCGGAGTTATCAAGAGCCTCCACGATACGCTTAAGGCCGGCGACCTGATGAACTTCAATGATACAGACCTCAATATCGAAGGAATCATCTCTATCGACCAGCTCACGATCAAGGAAGAAGATGGCAAGATACCGACATACGACATAACTCTCCGTGAGGATAAAGAGGTTGGAACTATCCAGAAGATTCAGCAGCAGATTTCGTCGCTTCAAAGCGGAAATGGCGGAACTGGTGCAGGCTTGACAACTACACAGGTTAAGAATCAGGTTGCGACAGAGGGAAGCAAGCACTTCATCTCAAAGATAAACGATGACATCGCAAAAGGTACAGTTACCTGGGAGAAGGTGCAGAAGTTCTTTAGTGGATTGTTTGTCGGTAACCGCAACAATGAGAGCGGAGGCTCCTGGACTCCCGATGCAGAAGGTCGTTCGCATCTCATCACAGATTACTTGGAGGTAAGAATGAAGGCTATCTTCGAGGAGCTGGTCATTAATAAAACATCCACTATCGGTGGTAAGGAGATAATCTCTCCTGCTGGTGGCGTGGTGGCTCATAAGGTAGAAGAAGTTACTGTGACATACAATAATGTGTCACAGAAGGCTTATCGTTGCTATTTCTTAGCAGAGCAGGATGGTGATGAGGTAGATAACGACTTCGCGGTTAACGACCAAGTGCGCTCGGAATCATTCAACGTTCGCAAGGGCACTTATCACAAGGCTGGCAATCACTTCTATTGGCGATTGGCAATCGGTCGTGACGAGGAACCTGTAGAGTTGGAAGGAAAGAAATATCATTATATCGACCTCTCTGATACAGATTGCGCTACGGCAAGCGATGTTCCTGCTAAAGGTGATGTGCTCAACCAGTGCGGTAATAGAACCGATGTAGAACGTCAGAACTGCCTTATCTTCTCGGCGGTAGATACCTATTCGCCATCCATCAGCCTCTATCACGGCATCAACAGCTATTCCTTTGCCAATAGGGAGTATGTGGAATATGGTGTGAATAAGCAGACCAACAAGGCGTTCTTCAATGTTTACGGCGATATGTATGTAGGCGACCGACCTACCAAGGAGAACAATTACGAGGGTAGCAGCTACATCAAGTATGACAGCGCAACCAAGCAGGTATCTGTTAAAGGCAAGATTTCTGCCAAATCCACTGTGGATGGCAAGGAACTGTCTCAGTATATTAAGGAGAACTCAGCAAAGGGCTTGACCGAGGAGCAGGTGAACAATATCATCAATAACTCGCAGGTGATAGCCGACCTTCAGAATCAGGTGGATGGGGCTATCGAGACGTGGTTCTATGATGGTGTGCCTACGTTGTCAAACAAGCCAGCGAGTGATTGGAAGACAGACAAGGACAAGAATATCCACCTAGGCGACCTCTATTATGATAACAAGACGGGCAAGGCATACCGCTTTGCCAAGGACGGTAACATCTATAAGTGGACTATCATTACAGATACCGACATCGCCAAAGCCCTCTCCGATGCCAGCAAGGCACAGGAGACCGCAGACGGCAAGATGAAGGTGTTTAGCACTCAGCCTACACCACCTTATCAGTTGGGCGACATTTGGGTAAACGCTACCTATCCTACAGATGGCAGCATCTACAAGAATGAAGTATTGCGCTGTCAGACCAACAAAGCGGCTGGTTCTCAGTTCGCCATTGCCGACTGGATTAAGGCTTCTAAATATACCGATGATACCGTTGCCAACGCAGCCAAGGCAGCGGCGGAGAAAGCGCAGAAGGCGGCAGAGACCGCACAGACGAACGTTACGAATCTCGGTAAAACAGTCACTAGTAACAAGAAGGCATTCGACAGCTATGTTACCGATGGCTATCTTGAGCCTTCTGAGATTGCGGCTATGGCGCAGGATTCCAAGCGACTTGAAGATGCTTTTGCAGCCGCCGAGAAGTCGTACAATGAAGTGAAGGGAGCAGAGGTGTTAAAGAGTACAAAAGAACTCACCGACCTTAATACTGCTTTCACTACCCTCTCTACTGCCAAGACGGAACTCATCAAGTATCTCTCAGATATTTCCAAGAGATACAATGCGTCTGATACTAACGGCAAGGCTACTATCGTCTCAGCCGTGGGAACGAAGTTCACCAACTTTCAGTCCGCATACAGCGCATTCTATGACAAACTTGGTTTGGCTAATGCCTATATCACTAGCAAGATATATGGTGACTTGAAGCAGAATATTACCGACCTTGCAGGTTACAAGTACATCAAGGATGCACTCGGTCAGACAACAGATATTGATGGGGGTCTTGTAATGACAACACTCCTCGCTTTGAGAGACGCAGAGGGAAACGTTCAGAGCGGTATCAACGGAGCAATAGACCCGAATAGAGGAAAGAAGAGTATCGCAACATGGTGGGGCGGTCAGATGGTGGATAAGGACTATAATAGCGGAAATCTTACCCCTGCAACCTCCCTCATCCGCTTCGATGGCTCGGGTTATCTTGCCAAGGGTGCTATCTGGTGGGATGTGAGCGGAAAGGTTCACGCTGACCCTACGTCATTTATCATCAGCGAGAAGAATCTTGGCGCATACCTCACCTTCTTCGAGCCAACTTGGAAGGCAGGAAGTGCAGGAACGAGCGTTGCTGACCTTGTGTCTTTGAAGCCAAACGCTCCATTCACAAAATTGGGTGTTTCGGGCGATGCTACATTCGAGGGCGATGCTACATTCGAGGGCGCTATCTCCTTTCATGGCATCAAGCTCACGTATGATGCAACCAACAAGGCTATCAAGATTGATGGTAATCTCTATGCTACTGGCGGTATCAGTGCATACGGAGCAAGTGATGCCACTAGTGGTGGTGGATTGAATGCAAGCGTAATCAGCTATGCGAGAATCATAGAGGGAAGCTATACGGATGCAGACTTGACTAGTATCCCGAACGCCTATGCTATCAAGGCTCTCAGCAGCCGAATTGACAACATAGCCACAGAACTTGGCGGTCTGAGCCTATCTTGGAATAACATTACGGGTAAACCATCAACGTTTGCACCTAGTGCGCACACCCATAAGTGGGCGGAAATCACTGACCGCATCACGAAGGTAAGCCAGCTTACTAACGATGCTGGGTATCTGACTGCCCATCAGTCTCTCGCAAGCTATTATACCAAAGCGGAGATTGATGCAAAGGGCTATACCACAAACAAGGGTACTGTTACATCTGTAGCACTTACTCTTCCTACTGGTTTGACTTGTGCAACAAAGACTATCACAACAAGCGGTACGTTTGCCATTAGTCTTGCCTCGGGTTACTCTATTCCTACTACTGCAAAGCAGACAGCTTGGGATGGTGCGGTATCGGCAAAGCATACTCATAGCAATAAGTCTGTATTGGACGGTATTTCATCGACAAAAGTAAGTCATTGGGATAGCGCTTATGGTTGGTATGCACTTATGACTACTGACGAGGAGACTGCGGACGGAATTATCAATAAGTGGAACGAGGTGGTGAGCTTCCTCGCAAATATTGCGCAGACGAATACTTTGAGCGGTATTGTTGACGGAATCAATAAGTCAATTTCTGATGAGGTGACAAGAGCGAAAAAGGCAGAAGGGGTAAATGCTTCGGGCATATCCGCAAACAAAGGGAGTATCGCCACCTTGCAAGGCTACTTCACAAACGGTTCAGCGAAGAAGGCTCTCCAGCTTACTAATGCTCGCAAATTGTGGGGAAATTCGTTCAATGGCACTGCTGACATCAATGGAAGCATCATCGTGCCTAGTGGAAAGTATATCTCCATCGGTAACATCAAGTTGGAGTATGATGCAGCTAATAAGGCGTTGAAGATTACGAACACTACGACTAACGAGGTGGCAAACCTCTATACTAGTGGTGGTGTTTCTGCCTATGGTGTTGGGACATCCTCATCCAGTGGTGGCGGCTTGAACGGCAGTGTGAAGAGTTATTCAGATGCCTTGAAGCTCACATCAGAATCGCTGTCTGAGGTTGCTTCTGCCTACTCCATCAAGGCTCTTGATTCTCGTATCTCTAGCTTGGAAGGTGGTAGTGCTACTGCTATTTCTGTCAGCGGTAGCGGTAATGCGGTTACGTCTGTCACCAAGAATGGTACTACTATCAGCATAGTTAAAGGTAGTACGTTCTTAACTAATCATCAGTCACTTGATGGTTACGTTAATGCAATATCTGTAAGTGGAAGTGGAAATGCTATCACGTCTGTATCTAAAAGCGGAAAGGGTATTACATTTACTAAAGGTGCTACTTTCTTGACTAGTCACCAAAGTCTTGCTAACTATTATACCAAAAGTAGTGTAGATTCACTTCTTAGTGGTAAGTCGGCAACTAGTCATACACATAGTGTTAAGATTAACGGTATCACTAAAACCATTGCGGCTAGTGGTGGAGATGCTGTAGATTTGGGAACTTATCTCACCGCACATCAAAGTCTCGCAGCTTATGCAACTCAGAATTGGGTTAAAAATGAAGCTACTGCTCATAACGCAGATATGGTAGATAATTATCACGCTAGTGGTTTGTTTACTGGTTTCAGTATTTCTGATGTTGCAAACAAGGTTACTATTAGTATTGGTGGAACTTCTAAAGCACTGAATTTAGTAAGAGCTTTTCCTAGTGGTGTTGGAAACAATTTTAACGATATTGCAACACACGGGAATAGTATGGGTATGTCTAATATTGCAGCACCTTATGCTAGTTCTACTGCTAACTATCAAACGTTGAATGGTTATGTTAATCCTAATGGACAAACTGGTTGGCATCATTATATTAATCTGTCTTATACTGATAGTAATAATACGGCAACTTCTCCTAATATGTGGCAAACTCAGTTTGCTATAAAAGCTGGCACTACTGAAGTTTATGTCCGTTCTAGAGCTGGAGGCAAGATAAGTAATGATGCAGCTTGGGCTGCTCCTTGGGTAAGACTTGCTAGAGTTACTGACAATGTAGCATCTGCATCAAAAGTTGCTAATGCTCTTTCTTGGAGCGGTTATAGTAGTGGTTCTTATAATGGTTCTGCTGTAAAGTCTATTAGTATTCCAAATAATACTAATCAGCTTACTAATGGAGCAGGATTCATTACATCTTCTGCTTCAATTACTGGTAATGCTGGAAGTGCTACTAAATTACAGAATGCTAGAACTATAAACGGAACATCGTTTAATGGTACTGCCAACATAGTAACTTCTTATTGGGGAACAACAAGAAAGCTTTGGGGCAATAGCGTGAATGGTAATGCTGATGTAAATGGCAGTATAACTATTGCTAATACTGATGGTGTTTATGTGCAAATTGGTGATGTCAGATTAGTTTATGATAAAGCTAATACTGCCATTAAAGTAGTTAAGTCTGATGGTACAACCGCCGCTAACTTCTATGCTACTGGTGGCATTTCTGCCTATGGAGAGGGAAGCGCTGGAACAACAGGAAGCAACAACTTCTCGGCAAAGGCGTATGCCGATTCCATCAAGCTCACAAGCGAGAACCTTAGCGAGATTGCAAGTGCCTATTCCATCGCCGTGCTTAACAACTCGTTGAACGCTGCCATTGGTAGAATCTCCACCTTGGAGGGTGGTAGCGCAACAAGCATTGAAACCACAGGCTCAGGCAATGCCGTAACTAGCGTGTCGAAGAGTGGAACAAAGATAACCTTCACAAAAGGCTCTACATTCTCGCTCAATGGGCATACACATACTTTTGCAAGTTTGACCTCTAAGCCTACAAGTCTCAGTGGATATGGTATCACGGACGGTGTGAACGCCGTTAGCGTAACAGGCTCGGGCAATGCCGTGACAGCCGCATCTGTTAGTGGGCATACCTTGACCTTGACGAAGGGTAGCTCATTCAGCTTGTCTAACCATACTCACTATATAGGAACGACACAGGTACAGGGCAGCAGTGCCGAGCAAGCATTGACTGGAATAACCAAGATTGACAACATCTTGAAGTTGTCAAAGGCTACCGTCACCGTCAACACAAGCCACAAGGCTGAGCAGAATCGCTTGGTGATTTATGGAGCTACCTATGGCAACGATGTAAACTACATCAAGTCGGCTGGAAAGCTGTCCTATGGCGATGGCGGTCCGCAATTGGTTTTCTCGACTAGCGAGAATCCAGACGCAAGTGGCGTGCAATCGGCTGCATTGGTTTATACTGATCATGACACGATTGGAACAGGAGTAAGCCTTTCGTTCGTTACGAACCAAGGCGATGCTTACTTCATCGCTCCACACATCAAGGCTCTCACGGCGTTCCAAGGAAACCTTGCGTGGAGCTATATCACCAACAAGCCAACCACCTTGTCGGGATTTGGCATTACTGATGGCTTGCGTTCGGTAACTCAACCAAGTGGAAGCAACGTGTTCGTGACTGGCATATCCACCAGTGGAACAGCCATCACCTACACCAAGAGCTACACGAAGAAGAGCCTTTCTGCGGTGGGCACTTCGGGATGGACTAACGCATCTATCGATGGCAACATCATTCCTGACATGAGCTTCATAGCTTACTGGAACGGAGCATATAGTGGCACAAGTTCAAACCTCGCCTATTGCAACAAGGGTGCTTTCGGCTCGTTTGCAATCAAGAACAGCCTTGCCTTCTCAGAACTCACAAGCAAGCCGACAACGATAAGTGGGTATGGCATTACTGATGCTTATACGAAGTCACAGGTGGATGCCATCGCCGCAAAGTACTTGCCTTTGACAGGTGGAACGCTCACAGGTCAGCTTAAGATTGTGGCAAGCGCATTGAATGGTGCTTACAATGGATTGCTCATTGGCGATGATTGCTACATTGGTGATTGTAACTTAGGCAACACTATCGGCTTGATGGGCGTTGGCAACAACAACGCTGGAATGTTGAAGTTCGGCAAGGGAGGTATGCAATTCGGTTACAACGGCTCGAATCACATAGCTTCGACTACCGCACAATGGACAAACTTCAATGCGGATTTGCTCGATGGTTGGCACAAAGACAACATCGTATGGTCGGGAGCGGTAAACAGCAACACCGCAAGCCTTTCCCACTATTGGGCGAAGTTGTTTGACATTACCGTCACAGGCAACCAATACGATGATAGAAGTTTCACGTTCCTCTTCTCCAACGGATATAACGATACCTATTCGGTTGTCGTGTTGAAAATCCGTCAAAATGGAGCGAAGGGCTCTGGGGCATACAACTTTAGCATATCCTTGCGTGAGTTGGTTGGAAACATGTCTTCAAGGTTGCGTGTGTACTACAACAATGCAACTGGCAATGTTCAACTTTGGGGAAATTGCCAAGGTCAATATGGAAGTCTGTCTTACACAATCATCAAGAAGACAGGGCGCACGTCTGCCGATTTCACAAGCCAAGGAACTTTGGTGACAAATACATCGTTCTCTGCGGCTCAAAGCTTGCCAGCAACCACAGGGGATAGTCCTTATACCTTGCTTGATGGTGCTACGAGAATTGGCATCGTGAAGCAAGCAGACCAACTTGTAACGGCTCGCTCGCTATGGGGTCAGTCCTTCAACGGAACAGCAAACGTGAGCGGCAACATGACAGGTGTGGGCAACATCAATACTTCCGCAGCACCAGCAGGAACTATCTACACAAACAACTGGTTCAGAAGCAAGGGAAGCACTGGTTGGTATAGTGAAGACCACGGCGGCGGTTGGTACATGACCGACAACACTTGGATTCGCAACTTTGGTAGCAAGGATGTATACCTCTCCAACAAACTTAGCGTGAATGGTAACGTCGGCATCGGAACGACCTCACCGTCTTACAAGCTGCATGTTGTTGGCGACATCTACACAACAACCAAGGTGAACATCAACGGCATCGTCTTGGAGAAGGATTCGGACGGTAACTTGAAGGTCAACGGAAACCTCTATGCCACAGGTGGAATAAGCGCATACGGAACTAGCTCTACTGGAAGTGGCGGTGGATTGAGCGGTAGCGTTCTCGCATGGGACTCCGCTATCAAGATGCCTAACGCTACGAATGGAAGTTCCGACACTACCAAGACGGAATCATCTTTCTTGGCTAGTGCTTGGTCAGTAAAGAAACTTTACGACAAGGTTGCTAGCTTGGAGGGTGGCTCGGCTATGAACGTAAGCGTGAGTGGAAGCGGCAACGCCGTGACTTCTATCAGCAAGAGTGGCACTACTATCAGCGTGGTCAAGGGTAGCACGTTTAGCCTAAGTGGGCATACCCATAAATGGGCAGACATCACGGATAGACCATCTTCGTTGAAGAACCCAAGTGCCCTCTCTTGGAGTGGGTATTCTACTGGTAGTTATGATGGTAGTGCAGCAAAAAGCATAAGCATTCCGAACAACACGAACCAATTGACGAATGGAGCAGGATTCATTACAGCTAGCGCAAGCATCACAGGTAACGCCGCAACAGCAACCAAGGTGAACCACTCCCTTTCGGTCTTCGGCAAGTCATTCAATGGTTCGGCTGATGTGACCGTTGCGGACACGGACTTGATTACTTCCATATCAACAGCCACAATGAACTTGACCGACAAGACGGAGATTCTTACTTCCTGGGCGAGCGACAATGGATTCAACGACAGCAACGCCAAGAATAGGATATATAGGAGACCAGCATCGGCAATATGGGGTTACATTAACAGCAAGACAATCTCCAATGCGGATAAGTTGGATAATGTCCACCTCAACGGCATATTCACCGCTTTGAGCAACACGAACAATGGAGTGAGCATGACAATCGGAACGGTTGCTAAATCGTTGGCGAACATGCAAGTGTACTCGGCAACCAAGTTGGTGACGGCTAGGAACATCGCCCTTAACGGCGACCTTATGGGTAATGCCAACTTCGATGGCTCTGCCAACATCACCATCAATGGCTACATGAGCTATTGTAATGCAATCGTCAGCAACACCAACACTTATCCTTGGCGAAGAATAGCTAAGGTGAATGAGATTACAGGTAATTATGCAGATGGATGCATCTTACTCTATATCTCGGAAGGCTTCGATGGCGGCTGTTATGGAATAGCCAGAGTCTACATAAGAACGGATAACCTCTCCACAGGTGCAAACGCAAGTTGTAGCATTCAGTGGATTTCTCGCAACGGCTACGGATTGGACAGCTTGAAGATTGCAATGTACAAGACCACAGGCAAGGCATACTATGATGTGTTCCTTAAGATGCGTGGCACGTATGATTCTGTTGTAATCAGAACGTTGCAAGACCAGCGTGGTGGCTTGGGCAAGAGATTCACCTTGGTTAATAGCACGGAGACAGGCAACGCCGCAAGCCATACCGAGGCATACGCAACCATTGAGGACGCAGCGACCGCCATTCACAACCAAGCCTACACAAGCATCGCACAAGGCTCTGACGTGGCAACGGTGCATAATGCGGACATGGTGGACGGAATACACGCCAGCGGATTGTTTACGAACTTGTCTAACAGCGGAAACAGCTTGTCTATAACGGTCGGAGGAACAAACAAGACGCTGACCGTCAACTATGCGAGCAACGCAGGAAATGCCGATACGTTGGATGGGGTTCATGCCTCGGGCTTGTTTACTAATCTGTCCAATAGTGGGAACAACATCTCGATTACCATTGGTGGAACGAATAAGACGTTGACAGCTGCCTACGCCACGAATTGCGACACAGTGGACGGCTATCATGCTCAGTCAGGAAGTAGCAAGCCGTATGGCAAGATTCCTGTAATTGGAACTGATGGCGTGATAGAGCTTGGACATTACATTGATTTTCACCATGACAATACTACAGGTAGTGATTACTCTGTTAGGTTGCAGACCAACGGCAACCACAGCAATGCGGTAACGCTTCCAACGGCGACAGGAACCTTGGCACTTACATCGGACAATGTAGCCAGTGCCACGAAACTTCAAACCGCAAGAACCATCTGGGGTCAGTCCTTCAACGGAACAGCAAACGTGAGCGGTGCTTTGAGCGGTGCGACCACCATCAGCGCAAGTAACACCATCAGTACCACCTTGCAGAATGGTGCGCTTAAGATTGGCAACAAGTCAACTCCTATTAGTGCCATTGATGCGCAAGTTATTTTCAACACAGGTGCGGCTATTCGCTTTGGCGAGACAAACTGGAATTGGGATCAGTGGGCAGGATTGAAGTACACTCATATCAACAAGACTGTCTACCTTGGCATTGCGGACGGAAGTGTGTTCAACGCAAATAAGGCGCAGAGTTATGGTAAACTTCAGCTTAAGGCAATAGATACAATACTGTTTGATTCAGATTCCGACAGCTTTCAAATACATTGTGATAATAGCAATGATTATCTTCGTATTGGCTCTTCTGATAATAGTGGACACGTATTAGTTTCGGATATTGGTAATTGGGACACAGATGATAATGGAGATGATACTAATAATTGGCTGATAAGTATAGATGGTTCTGGTTCGTTTAAGAGAATTTATTGTCCAAGTATTTATACTGCTAATAGTATTACTTCTTCTACACCAGGCAAAGCTTTGTTGCTTTCGGGGAATGTTATACGAGAATATCATAGTGGTGGCTCACCTTATTATAGTTCCATTACATTTGAAGAATCCACTTTAGCTTTAAGTGCTTATGGTAACATAGGGCTTACTAGCAGACAAGGTATAACCATCGATGGTGGAAATGGTACAATATCAATGGTAGCAACTGGTGGTTTTGACGTAACTTATCGTGCTGCTAGTCTCAGCGTCTCTCAAACAGGAGCTTCGGAATATACTTGGACTTTTAACCATGGCTCTATCAAGACAACAGGCGGCATAACAGCTTATCAGTCTTCCGATGAACGCTTGAAGCACAACATACACGGCGTTGACAGCTTGGCTATCATCAAGGCAATGGGTGGAACGGTGGCTTTCCGATACAATGAAGACGACAAGGCTAGCATCGGATGGATTGCCCAAAGGGTTCTTCACAACACATTGATGCAAGACCTTGTGGAGAAGGACGAAGACGGCTATCTTAAGATTAACTATTGGTCGCCAAAGCTGATTGCTGTAGCCTTCGGTGCTATCGAGCAAGTTGACGATGAGGTCGCCAAGTTGAAGGCTAGGGTTAGAGAGTTGGAGAATGAAGTTGAACAATTAAAAAGTGATAGATTATGAGTTTGAAAGATGGAATCATCAGTGCTCCTGTGAGCATAGACGATGTTAAAAGTGTTCTTGGAGAGAGTAGCAACGACCTTGCTACTCTCTGCAAGAGCGACAATATAGACAAGTGGGCGGAACACAAGCCTGTAGTTTACAAGGCTAATTTCGATAGTAATGACGGCAAAGGTAATGGAAATTATGGCTTGTCTCCCGTAATCGTGGAAGGAGATAGCAGTTATACGAACGACAAAACAGCCATGAGTAACATTATACAGGCGATACTTAAAGGTAATGATGATTGGGTTTATGCTCATCCTACGGGAGGAGTTAATTCTCCATACCGATTAGGAGACTTTGTAGGATATAAGAATAAGAATTATCCACCTTTTTACATGAATTATGATAAGGAGGTTTCGGTTAATGTGCAAGTAACGCCTACATACATGTGGGGGATAACGGAAGGCGAAGACTTGCTGTATAGTAAGTTTAGTTTGTTCGACAATAACGACCTTTATCTTTGGGGATTTTATTCAAAAGACCCAAACTTCAAGTCGTTCAATTATTTTCGCTCGGACTCTCCAATAGCAGAAGGTGCAAGAGTGGGAACGCAAATAACAGTTGGCTTAGGAAGGCAATACTTTGTCTTTGCAATGGGCAATGCTAAAGGTAATAAGTTCTTAACCATTCCAAATAGTTATGGTAAAGCGAAACTGACTTCTTATCCCTTATCCGCTGTATTCTACAGGAGTTTCTTTGAGGAAGACTTGTCGTTGATAACAGCCGATAGTAAAGACCAAATAAGTGTAGGCTATGGAACTTATAGCCTTTATACATTATTAGATTTAGAAGAGGAATATGGAGATGGACAACATCTCATTTTGGCAGTAAATAGATATAGAGATTTTTATATCACTTTCTATGGCACTCCGCTGACAAATTCTTCTTATGAATTAACGGATGTAAAGCTAAGTTACGAAGGTTCTGACTATAACTTGTCAGACTTGGAAATAGACCAAAACCCTGCTGGTTCGTTAAGTCTCATAAAAGGAAAGAGCCAATACTTTAGTTTCCACTTTAAAAATGTATTTAGTGATTATGATGCAACGACAAACCAACCAAAGCAGTTGGATATTCAGCTAAAGATAAAAGGTAACACCATTATTAACTTATATGGAACAAAGCTATATAGCATAGGAGGTAAGGCAATAAACGAAGATGGCTTTGTTCCTTACAAGTATAATCAGTATTAATTAATTTTTCAAACTACAAAATTATGAAAGTAACATTAGGTAAAATGACAGAGTTCAAGAGAGAGGTTGACATCGTGAACGATTCAACCAAGGTTAAGGGAAATGTAGCCGTCAGTGACGGTAACATTATGAGTGTAGACAACGGTGTGGTGTTGGACGGCGACGGCAACCAGATTGCCACGTTCAGCCAGTATTCCACGGACAACTTGAACGTGAACTACAACACTTCCGACTTGCAGAAGATGATTGATGCCGTGACCAACATCAACGCCTTCTCCGCCTATGTCAAGGAGCACGTGAATGAGTTGTCGGAGGGTATTGCTGCCGACTCTGCGGACGAGTAACAATTAGCTTGATTTGTGGGTGCGAAAACGAAAAAGTGAGTAACACCCACTTTCTTGCTAATTGTTTAGATATTAAAGTGTTAAATGCTTGCGTATGTGCAAATTATTTTGTACCTTTGTAAGCGAATTTATTTATCAATAAATCAAGCGAATTTATGAAGAAGATTAAGACAATCGAGGCGGTCAACGCCTACAAGACATTGAAGGGCTTCAAGACAAGCTCTTTGAGTGAGGAAACTATGCTGGCGGTATGGAAGAACATGAAGGCTCTCCGTTCCATCGCCGACACCTTCGACAAGGACAAAGAGGAGGCGCAGGAGTCCTTGAAGGATGACAAGTTCGAGGAAATGCAAGGCAAGCTCAAAACCGCACAGGAGAACGAGCGCAAGATGAAGGAGGAGGGCTACACCTACACCAAGGAGGACACAGACCTCTTGCAAGAGGTGAACGCCTACTTCGCTGGCTTCAGCAAGAAGACCATGGAATACTTCAACGAACTCGCCGACAAGGAGGTCGAGGTGGAAATCACCGAGGTCGAGGAAGCCGAGCTGCTTAAGGCTATCAAGGCTTGCGAGAAGAGCTTCGATGACATGGAGATGCTCGCTTGCATCTGCAAGTAACGTAAAAGAAAATGAGAATGTTTCTTTATTGTGGGCGGCTGATTATTTCGGTCGCCCATCATTTTTACTTACAATCTGTAATTTACCCCCCATTTTTGAATGGCAAATCTTACAGATTGGTATTTTTGCAAAGTTTAACTCTGAAAAGTTACTCAAAATGAATATCTTTGTGCAGAATTGTTTATTTTTGCAGCACTTTCCTTATTATTAAGAATGAGGAACTAAGAACAAATAATAAACCCAAAAACAAAAGGAGAAGAATTTATGACTAAAGAGGAAGAAGATGAAGTCCATCGGTTAGTTCAATCAGTCGGTGTTGTACAGTTGTCAAGGGTAATGTTTAAGGGTATGGACGTTAGCGAAATGATTAACGTCATTATCCTTGCAGGTAGAGGCTACAGCATAAAGCTACTCACTTGGTTTAAGTATTATTGTGAAGTGATGCCTCTGTTTATCATGCTTTTTCATATTGCATGCATGGTAACATTTGCGTCTCATGAAAAAGAAATGTGCGTATGGTTTAAGGAGAATTGGGTATCGGCAGCATTTATCTATTTTTCCGTTTACATCCATCCGCTTGTGCTTATACTTGCGAGCAGATTCTTTTGGCTCTGCTACAGATGGCGTATTCCGATGATAATCTACCTATTTGGGATAAATGCTATTCATATCGTATACTGGAATGTTTTTACCACCAACGAAATGGTGGAAGCTAATGTTGTAATACTTGTAATGACCATTATATTTTATGTATATGGTTTTGCCGATAAGTATTTCTCAGGCAAGGGCTGTCAAAGTTTAATCTCTAGATTATAATGATATGGGAAAGTTATTTGGTTATCACACCTTGGGAGTGTTATTAAAATCGTTGTCTGACTCTTGCTTTCGAGCAGACGAGCAAGAGAAGAGAGGGGAGAAGGTAACTGCTTGCGGAATGAGTAGCGATGAGATAGAAGACCTTTGTGAGAACTATCTGCCGTATGCTCTCAACCCAATGATGAGCACCGAGGAAGTCAAGGAGAAGCTTCACGTTTCTGATGCAACATTGAATAGAATGGTTGCTAGGGGCGACATTCCGAATGGCGAGTGCAAAAAACGAGGACACACTCGATATTTTAAGAAGTGGGATATACTACACTTCATAAAGAGCAAGAGAGGTAAGTGATTGCCTCTCTTTTTTATTTGGTACAATATAATAGACAAAAACACACATATTTCCCCGAAAAATATACGCACTTTTTGCCTTAAATTATACGTAACGATATATGATACTACCTACTATCACCTTAAATCACTGATAATCAGCTACTAAAAGAAAGTGTGATAGAGTTATATTTGCTCTCCCCTATTCTTCGTACCTTTGCATCCGTAATCGATTACATAGTGTTAGTTAATATTAAGGATTTCAAAAGATTGTATTATGGAAATGACAGATGCAAAGGTCGTAGAGAAGAAAATCTACGAAGAGGGAAAGAAGCACGATGATTATGCTTCTAAGGCAACAGGCAATGCTGGTCTTACCCTTGGTATCATCGGCACAGCACTCGGTGCTGGTGCTTGGTTGCTTGGCGGTAACAATCGCAGCGTGTTTGGCTCACTCGGCAGCAATATGCCTGAGAACGTAAACATCAACGCCTACGGAGCTAACTCAAGCTCAAATCAGCCAACCGCCTTACAGGTAATGGAGAAGGAATGTGCTGATGAGGTGAAGTTGCTTACCGACATGTTCGGTTTAAAGCTCGACACAGCAAACAAGTTATATGCTATGCGTGAAACTGACATCGCAGAGAAGTTCTCTATGTATAAGGGTGCTACAGATGCTATCAACGCTGAGAACCGCCGTGCAATGGAGGCAGAGTTCGGTCTTTACAAGTCTCAGATTGATGCGGACTTCGGCTTGTACAAGAATCAGAGAGACCAGTATGACGCACTACAAGCTAAGTATTGCGACCTTGACAAGAAGGTAGCCGTTATGGAAGCCCTCACTCCTTACAAGGAGAAGCTTATGATGGCTTATGTTAACGAGAAGTGTTGCCGCAAGATTGATGGTCAGCTTGTGCTCCCATCTACACCAGTAGTTACTGGTTACGGCAGCTATGGCTGTAATTGCACCGCTCCTTCCACTCCCACTACAGGAGCGTAACAGAGCAGTAAGAAAGTCTGTAAAAAGGACTAAAAAGAAATGAGTTGGTGAGGGGTGTTTGCCCTCGTTGGTGGATGCCCTCTCACCTCTCTATAATATATCACCAACTTTAAAGATATTGATTGTTATGATGAATTTTGGAAACAGCCCTTTGCTTGATATGGGCACAAGTCAGCAGCAGCCGCAGATGATGGATGCCGAGCTACAGAAGATGTACGAAGCGATACAACAGAAGCGAGCATCTATCAATATGCAAGCGCAGCAGTCTTCCACCCCTTTATGGGATGAGATTGACAAGATTGAGGACAATCTTACTGGCGCACAACGTCAGTACTTGATGCAGAATCAGGAATACGTTAATAGCTTGCAATATGTGTCTAAGCTAGTACAAGACGAGGAATTGCGCATCATACGTCCTCGTATTGAAAGCACTCAGCAAGGACAGGAAGCATTGAAGAAACATCTATCTTTGATGCAACGACTGAGAAAAGAAGTAGCGCAAGCCGAGGAGCAAAAATCAGCTATGCTCAACGACTATATGACTAACCACAGCGACAAAACTTGGCAAGAATATCTCGTTTGGTACAACAAAACAAAGAAAGGAGAAACTAAGAAATGAACATAACAGAATTGAAAGAAAAGCTGCTTACATCTTTGGATTTGTGGGCAGACGCAAGAATTAGCGACATGGTTAAAGAAAACCCTGCATTGGCTATCCCTTCCGTGTACATGAAGCGAGCATCGCACAATATCATCGCCAAACACAAGGATAGTTGGGGCAAGAGCATTGACAACGCTACCCTATTCATTGCCGATGAGGACGGAAACATAGATGCTGATACCATATTCTCAGACCTCATGCAGATGCTAGAGAATATAAGTAACTATGAGTTTGATTTCGGTTTTGTCAAAGGTCGCATTGATGGCGGTGCTTTAGTTATTGATTTGCCTGATAATATTATAACGACAATATTGTTCGGCAGCAAGAAGAGTATCAGCTTTACCAAAAATGATTTTGAAGAGCTGAGAAGTCTGATAACAGCAGAATAATCACATATATAAATACAAGACAATATGGAAGCAAAAGAGATTATGAGTAAGTTTGATGAGCTGTATGGAATGATGGCTTCATCAGCAAACGTAAAGTACATGCACGTATTCGGTAATACGATGCGTTGCATGATGAATGATATGGCAGCGAAGCACCCAGAGTTGGCGCAAGAGTATCTTGATAAGCTTTGCGCCATAAAATGGAAGAACTATCTCACCAAGAAGGAGGCATCTGAGATTGCAAACGGTATGAATCCGCCTGTAGCCTGGGATATGCAGACATGGATCAATGCTATGACCGGTCTCGGACTTGCGACAGAGGAGAAGCCTTACTACAACGATTATGCTTTGTACGTTGCCATGAATCAGGTCGTAAGCGATCACGGATGCACCATTGCTAAGATACTCGGCAAGGAAGATGTTAAGGACATTGGTACAGAACATCTGGTTAAGTATGCCCACAGCCTTGCACTCGATTTATTGAAAGACAAGGATGGTGTTTACAACATCAGAGAGTATTTTCTGAAGTAACATCAAAAATATACGGTTATGAAAAAGGTATTCGAAGACATTATAGCTAGCAATGACATGCAGGCTATCAAGAACTGTGTTACGATCATGGCAGATTGCTGCGAAGTAGGAATGAACGACAGCGTAATGCTCGATATGCTGAAGCAGGTTCAGGGAGAGATTGGATCGTGTCACTACGACGAGGAAATGGCAAATATGCATCTCTGTATTATTGGACAGCTCCACACTAAAGATGTAGCCAAGGACTATTGGCATGAGGTCAAGAACGACAACATCAATCTCGAAGACTGGTGCGTTCTCTGGGGAGAAATGGTAAAGCGTAACGACGGAAAGATAAAGAAATGGTTTCCTAAAATCAATGCGCTCGATTACGAACGTAAGATTTTCGATGAATGTGTTTCTTTCCTGGAAAACGGAGGACTGCCGTATTATGATCTGAATATCTGATTTTTTTCGTTATTTTGAATGAAGTTTCGGTTTTTTTTTGCTATCTTTGCAGAAAGAGACCGAAACTATATTTTTATTAATTATTCAGGATAACAGATTATGACAGATTTATTAGATTCATCACAGATTCGGCAGATAGGTGTTACTATTTTTTCAGCTATACTTGCCTTTGCAACGCCAACAGAAGGCTTCGTTTTGGCGTTGGTTATCGCTTTTGGCTTCAATATCTTCTGCGGTATGCGAGCTGACGGCGTGAGTGTTATACGATGCAAGAACTTTTCTGCATCGAAGTTCAAAAACGCAATTTTAGAAATGCTTCTTTACGTATCTATCGTATATGTGATATACGGCATCATGTTAGGTTGTAACGATGGTACGAAAGCTTTATTCGTGATTAAGATGCTTACGTACATATTCTGCTATGTGTATATATGCAACGCATTCAAGAACCTTATCAAGGCATACCCTAAGAATATCTCGTTCAGGGTTATTTATTACATTCTGAGGTTTGAGTTTGCGAAGGCATTGCCGAGCTATTGGAAACCGATTATTGACAGACTCAACAATGAGTTTGATAAAAAAGAGGAGGAAAATAAAAATGGAAGTACTAATTGATAGAGCTTGGAAAAAGGATGACTATACTATTAGCCGTCTGTACGTTAATGGTGAATTGTTCGGATGCAATACTCTTGAAGATACAGACAGAGGATTGAATCAAGAAATGGATTTGGACGAAATCAAGAATAAAAAGGTATATGGGCAGACTGCAATACCAAGCGGCAGTTATGAGTGTGTATATACCTACTCTAACAGATTCAAGAAGATGTTACCATTATTAAAGGGTGTGCCAGGGTTCGATGGTATCCGTATCCATTCCGGCAACTCAGCAAAAGACACAGAGGGGTGCATTCTTTGTGGTAAGAATGATAAGAAAGGTTGGGTAAGCGATTCCCGATTCTGGACAAACAAGCTTATTCAGACAATGAAGACAGCTTGGGATAAAAAGGAAAAAGTAACGATTGTAATTCAGTAAGCTTATGAAACTGATTGATAAGATAACAAGAGTTGTAATTGCTATTTCAGTAGCAATGCTGATTCTATCTATGTTCTGTAGATGTACTACAACCAAGTATGTTCCAATCACAGAATACAAAGATAGAGTCGTATTAAAGACGGATTCTTTATTGAAGACTGATTCCGTCTATGTGCATGATAGCGTATCTGTTTATATTAGAGGTGATACAGTATTCAAGGATAAGTACCATCTTCAATATAAAGACCGATACATCGTAAGAAATAAATCTGATACCTTGATTGTACGAGATTCGATACCATATAAAGTTGAAATAGAGAAGCCAATATCAAAGACCGACAGAGCGTTCTTGAATATAGGTAAGATAGCTTCAGTTTGCCTTTTTATAGGCATTCTCGCATTTTTAGGTTGGATATACTGGAAATTAAAGCTACACAAACGTTCTTAGTTTTTTCTAATGTTTTTATTGATTTATAAACAGAAAAAGGGGTGACCGCACGCGATGTGTAGCCACCCCTAAACATATAATAATGCACAGAAATTATTAATTATTCTTCAGCTCCCTGGAGGAACTTGATACCATACTTCGTCTCGTAGTGTTTCTGCTGATCTTCACTCAGTATCTTGGTTTCGCTGTCGTAGAATATGGTAAGCAGATCTCCGTAATCTTTGTCGTAGAAGTAGTTGTATTTATTGCAGAGATAGTTCCTTGCACAGAGACATCTGCTCGGAATGGTCTTGAACTTGCGTCGGGTCTTCTGTTTTATTCCATTCGTTGCTCTGTACCTGTCAAGCCTCAGCGTCTTTTTTAGAGATTCAGAACGTTTAGCTATTATCTCCGGTCTTATTATTGCCTGAGCACATTTCAACCGAAGTCTTTCTTCCGTTTCCTGGGTATGAGTAACGCCAAGTGACTTTGCTATGTTTGTTACACATGACTTTGTTATCCCAAGCTCTTTGGAAATTTCGGAAGAAGAGTAATCCGGATATAGCTTACGGACAGATTCCCTGATCTTCTTTCTTTGCTCTTTTCTTGCGTCCTTGAACGAATCCCCATGCAGCCTATGTAGCCACCAGTAAACAGTCTGTACTGCGCAACCGAAGCTCTTTGCCATTGCGTAAGGAGATTCGTAAGGGTGTTCCTTTATATACGTTTTCTGTTCATCTGTGATATTCATGTATTACTTTTTATCAGAAGAGCCGTAGCCGTTATCACCACGCTCTGTTTTGTTTAATTCATCCGTCTCTACAAACATGATGTTGTCACTTGTTTCTAGGTGGAATTGCACGATTTTATCACCAACCTTGTATCGCGGCATATTTGGCATAACGTGATAGAATACGGCAGAAATCTCGCCAACAAAACCATCATCAATGGTTGCTTCTGAGTTACTGAGAGCCATGCCAGTCTTCCATACAGAAGAGCGAGGACGAAGCGTGAAGCATCTTGAAATACCAGCAGGCTTATTGCGGTTTTCAATCTGTAGCGCAAATCCGAGACCGTATTTCCATACGTTAGGCGCAACCTCTTCTTCTGAAACCGCATAGCAGTCGTAGCAGAAATCATCATCGTGCGCCTTAGTTGGCATAATAGCGTTCTCGGTGGTCTTTTTAAACAAGACTGGTACGCCAACAACCTCGGCGAATCTGTCAATTTCCACGCCATCAACATTCACCTTTCCGTAGAACATACCAGCAGGACGAGTCCAAACCTTGTGTTCTCCATAGAGAGCCTGATAAACAACTTCTTTCTCCTGAGTCTCACTATTAGTGACCTCAGTAATAAATCTGTAATAACCTCCTTTGAAATGTCTGTAAATCTTTTCCATTTTAATATTTAAAGTTTAAAATTCATGATCATCACATACTAGGTCGCAAGATGATTCGTGCTCGTTATTACAGCACCATCCTACACCGTAAACGTCTTCATTGTCAAACCAATGACAGTTACCGCAACATCTTTCTTCTTTCATACGTTATACTGTTTTAATCTTTCTGCATCACATTGAACATCGCTTAGCTTGAACGGATGCTTCTTATTGGACTTTATCAATTCGTTTATATACCTACGGGCATACCAGTGATTTGTTAAACTTATCGCCTTGATGATACGGTGGTCTTTAAAATCGACTTTATATCCAGCTCCTGGTAATAATATGCGATTATAGCAGAGGTAACGAAATATCCAATAAGGCGTATTGTGCCTCATTATCTTCTTTGCTAATCTAATCTTCATACGCTATAATTGCTCTAATTTATTAATTATTCTAGAGAAGCGGGGCATGTTTTTAGAGTATTCACTTATACGATACTCTTTCACCATTAAGTCGTATACCCAGCGTAAAATCTTCGCATCCTCGTGAAACACGTTAATATCTTGTTCGTCTAAAATTATTCGTTTCTCCATACGTTACTTCTTCTTAGTTCTTATTCTAATATTAAACTCCCAAAGCAGAAAGCCTACATTAATTTCACAAACGCCATCATAAGGCTTCCATACAATTAAACTTGGAATGAAATAAAAGCACCAATCGTATTTGGTTATAAGATATTTGAGAGTAAAACTTATCTTCTTCATACGCTATAATTCTTCTTTTTCAAATTCACTCTTTGGAACACGATAATAAACCGCTTTTCCAAAGAATTCTTCTACGCCTTTTAAGGGCATTAACTTTTCTAAAATATTATGTATATTCGTGCCTTTTCTAACACTAATAGATACATAATCATATCCGTCATTTATTAGTAATGGTGAGTTGTTTGTCATATACACCTTGCCATTCTTGGAAAGATTACTATGATTGCTTGCAGGCTGGTAGTACAACCCACTAGCCTTATGCTTGATTCTGTAAGGTTTAACCATAACTATTAATCTATTAATTTTATATTGTAATGAGCAGCGAGTGCGTTTTCCGCTTCTCTGCAATGTGCCCTTATCTCTATATCTCTTCTTGGGTCATAGCAAGCTTCTGGTGGAATTTTTCTTCTTCCACGTGCAAACATACAAAAAAAATCACAAGTTGTATATAGACCAAACTTTTCTGATAGTTGTGTTCTTTTCATTTCTACTTTACTCATAGTCTTTCTAAATTTTAACAGGCGAATCACTCCATTTTAGTTCTCTTCCGATGAGTTTTTTGATTGAGCCTTTAGGAATTTCAACGAAATCATAGAAAGCTTCATCAGAGCGATAGTCCCATGAATCTGGCCCCCACTTGTCTTTACCTCGAAGAGGCTTCTTGTCTGCATAGATACATTCTGTACCATCTTTATCAACCGCTAACCATGCTGCCATAACTATTCCTCCACTTTTACACCGAATGGAGTACCATCGGCAAAGATGAATTTATCAAAGGCTTCATCATATTTATAACCAACTTGTGTAAACGCACTTTTTTGATTCAATCCACTCATACACAATCTAATTCCTTTGTCTTTAGTCTTCACCCACCCAAATGGCTCATGTTTGTACATTTCTGCCCAGCACTCTTCTGCATTTGCAAAAGGGCGGTATGTAGGCTCTGGCTTGACACGATACTGTATATTATTCCAGTGTTCAATCTCATTCATTTCTGTCCAATCATTCATGTCTTCCAAACCTTTACCAACATAATTTGGGTCAGTTCTTGTCTCTATTACTTTACCTTCCGCAAATGCTTGCAGAATAGGATAAAATTCTTTAGCTTGATTTCTGTCCATAATTAATCCTATATTTTTTTAAATTGTCTTGCCAAAAACTGATTATTCTTTATCAAGTTGACGATTTCTTCTTCCGAATGAATGCCTTTCCAAAATAGTTCGGTATGACTACCACCTCTGTCGTCATCTACAGAAAACGGAACACCATAATTAGTATAAACCTCTCCGTGATGTTTGATAAGGTGGCGACCAGGATTCTTTCGAATATTATTTATCCAAGCATCACAGTCGCACTCACGCCATATATCGTATTCTGTCCCTGTCAAAGTTTTATCAATTCCGATAGGATAATGCCCAGGACACCCATCTGTTCCAAAGTAAATAATCTCTGCCATATTCTCATTAATTAAAACCAACCTAGATGGGCAGCTTCATTACACCCATACTTACCTTTACGCATTTCATCATGGAAGTTTACTCCACGCTTAATGCGCCACTTGCTTATCTTTCTTTTCTTCATATTCTCTTCTTTTACCCTCTCCCTGTTGCAGGAGAGGGTGGTTAGTTACTTAGATGGCTCAGTATATGATACTGGCTCCCATACATCGTAAGCTGTCAGTAGAACTGGAGCGATAACAGATGGGGCGAAGATGATAGATGCTATAACATCTGGAGCATTCAACTCGTAGTTAACACCTTCTACTTTGTTTTCCTTACTAGCCCAGCCATAAGGTTTTGCTGTAATCGTAGAGCCATCTTTCTTTTTGAAAGTCTTCTCGCTAGAGCAAGAAGCGAACAAACTTGCAACGACTAAGGCTGCCAAAATAATCTTTTTCATATTACTTATATTTATATCCTTTGCAGGATTGTTAGTTACTCCGTAATTTCTGCGCCTAAATATGTATCTACATCCTTACCTGCTGCTTTAAATTCATTATACCAAAGCAGATAAGGGTCAGTAACATGCCCCATATCATCAAGGTAAGGGTAGTAGATAAACTCTTCTTCATCAAGTATATTTGAATATTTTACTTTCCAAAGCATATTACTATCTATTTATGCCCGAAGGCGGTTAAACAATCATTTGTGTCGTGGATATGTAGAGGGTAACACCTGCAATCCCTAGACCAATTAGCGTAAGGAGAAAGCCTAGAAACTTATACTTAAAATCCTTTGCATGTAAGAATAAGTATGCTCCAGCTAACATTAGTATATCTCCTATTACGAGGAGAATTGTCAAGTTTATATTCATTTCTACACCTCCATTTCTGTGTTAAGCCCTAAACCAAAGAGAAGGTGCTGTAAGTCATGCACGTATGAAATATCCCCAAGATAAAAATCATCTTGGCATACGTCATAGCTATCAGATGGAGCAATATTATTATAGACTTCTAATTCAATACAGCCTGCTTTTCTATCTGCTGGGAACGCACGAAAGTATAGCTTATCATTGATGCTATAATCATAGTCAATAGCATTTACTTCCCATTTATTCTTACATAGAATTTTCTGAGTGATAGGAATCGGAACAATATCCTTAACCCAAGCACAGCAGTCACCTAAGAGATAGCCTTTATCTCCAAATTCCGCGCCTTCGATGTTCTCTAAGCGGACAACACCTTTCAGAACCGTTCCATCATCTAACCTCAAAGTCTTTGATGGGTCAGATGTTGTTACTCGGTAAACGACATCTTTAGCTGTACCTAGTGGTACTCCGTTTGTCATCACCAAATCTCCTGGAATGTACTTTACTTCTTCCATATTAATCTCCTTTCTTTTTAGGAACATACTCATCTAACTCATAGTCAAACTCATAGCAGTCTGGGCAGTATTGCTTATCGCCTATCTCCGCCCATTCGCTTTCCATTGCTTGCTCTTTGGCTGTTCCTTCGTCCAACCAAGCCGCAATGCCATTAAACTCTTCAATGAAGGTCTTTCCACATCTGTCACAAACGACAGAGTACATAGTAACTGGCTTAATCATGGTTGCATCCTTTCAACAAATCGTCAATATATATCCACCTCTTGATAGTATAGTCGCTGCGCTTAAAACTAGATTCATCCCAACCAAAGTTTGTTAGGTGCGAAGTAACATAGTCTATCTCATCCGTCATGTTGAGTGGTCTATGATACACAACTTCTACCAAACATTTATGGTACTTTTTGGGATTTCCATCAATAGCATGCCACAAGTCTTTAATAAACTCATTGATAGCCCACTTAGCACCTAGTCCAATAGCTTCTTTGATGTCCTCTTTGTAGAACATTTCCTCTTTATCATCATTGTCGAAGACTACTTCTTCGCCATTTAACAGAAATCTATCTTCATAGATTTCTTCCTTTGCTGCTTCTATTTTGTTTTTATCAATCATAGTCTGCCCTTTCTTTTTCTAAGTTGATTCTTTCTACGTATTCTTCTTTGTGTCTTACCATCTTGTATATCTTCACACTTAAAGCGTGGTGGAAAATACCAAGGTACGCAATTCGTTAAATCTTCATTATCCATAAATCAGCCATCCACGTTATTTGTTATCAGTAATCAACTTGCGTTGTTTAGATATAACCTCACCAGCGTTCTTATCATGCGCTCCTTCGTAAAGTCCAAGGTTGAGCATAATGATGTTAAGTGCAGGGTCATTTATCTCAATAGCTCTTTCTGTGAGTACATTAAGTACCTGTGCCAAAATCTTAAAAGTCTTAGCATAAGGAACGCTTTTTGAACATTCAGCTATTTCTTTCAATAAACTTGGCAAATCAACCTTCCACACCATATCGTACATAACATAGTCACGAACTGTCTTACTTTTGATTTCCTTCATATCTATCCCTCCACGTCTTTAGTTGTACCTAACAATGATTCATTACCAGCATAAGGAATGCAATATACCCAATTAGCATAAACGCAATGATAATATTTATCTTTGTTTATATAACCAAACAAATTTGCACGCCAATTATCTGATTTACTATCTCTAACCAAAACCTTATCAAATGGCTTTAGTTCAACATTTGGCTTCAAGTCCACCATAGTTTTCTTCTCAGCATCCCAAGTCTTGCCTTTCTTTGCGAGAGCATCAAAGAGTTGCTGCTTCTCGGAGTCAGTTGCAAGGCGAAGTTCAATATCTCCAACATCTTCTCTGAATGGTTCTTCTAGAAGAAGCTCATCATTCTGGCAAAGAACTGCATGGAATCCTATATATGCCTCTTGTCTCGATTGGAATATAGCAATATGTGTACATTTTCGTACCACAAGGGCTACTATATCCCCATCCTTGAACTCAGGCTTTTCTATTTCCAAAGTATCAAGAGTTTCATCTTTTGATGCTAAAGTATATTTTTCGGTTTCGTAACTAAATGAATCTTCTAAAAGATTAACCTTACCAAAGAACCTTGTGTAATCATCATTTGCCCATCTATCAAAGAATAGTTTAAAACCAGAACTATTTACCAACACATCTCCATCCTTCCAAGTGAGCTTTTCCCAATCACGCATTGATTTGCTAGGATAGATGCACAAAACTCCTTCCTTGTACAATTTACCGTCTTTATCGAACCATGGCTCTTTATTATGATGCTTAACTTGAAAAGCATCACATGCAACAGTAACGACATATAACGTAACACTTCCAAACATATCAGTCCAGAGTTTCGTACCTTCTGGCTTATCCTTTAGGATTTTCGCTATATTAATCTTTTCTTCCATATTACTTCACTCTTTTAAATTGAACAGCCTTTCCGTCTTTTCTAGTGCTTGCGCTACAGTCAAAATCTCCACAAACATTCTCATAGATATTGTTACATATCTCATCGAAAAAACAGCCATTACATTGTTCTTTCTCTGTCTCAATCACCTTCAAGATGATTTCTGAGCCTATAGGTAAATCTTCCATAAGCTATTGTTTTTTACGTTTTAATTCTTCCAAGTCGTGTTTCAAACGCTTATGAAAGCTATCTTCGCCATCATCGCCACTAAGTAACCAGTCAATGCGCTGTGCGTAAACCTCGGCTTTCTTTAGTAGAGCTATACCTTTCTTGAACTCCTTGATGGTTTCCTTAGAATACTCGCTACGATTAGGTATTGTATGATGATGCTTACGAACGTATTCTTTCTCGGAATCCTCTAACCAATGATCTTCAATATACCGATTTACGTCAAATTCATCATCAAGATGATGACCGTAGATTTCATCCTCTATTTCCGTGTATATGTCAGCAATTCTGTACTGAGCATAATCAAATGCGCCTCCACTCATACTATTCCGTTCTTTTTAGTTTAAGTTGTCTCATTTTTGCCTTTACTGCGCCAACAGATCGTCCTAGAGCCTTTGCAAGCTCTTCATCAGACATCTTGTCAAAGTTGCGTGACAGGAAGTTTACCTGGATGCCATTCCAAGGTAGGAATGCGTTGTTCTGGTGCTCTTCACCATGGTAGTCAACGCCATTAAGCTTCAGTCCTTCGTCGGCAACGTTGTCAATCCTTTCCGGATTACATACCTTCATTGCAACCACCTGCAAAGCCCTGTAAATCTGACCACCTTCCTTGAAGTATTCAGCATCCTTGTCCGGTATGAGAATCCTGGCAACCTCCCTCATCGAGGCATACATACCATACATAGACTGGATGAATTCTCCGCAAGGTCTTATGCTGCCGGAACTGATGCCACGTTCACTCATAACGTCATCAAACTTCGTACACATATCGTGCAGCATGATTGACAGGTTGTAGGCTACGCATGCATACGCCTGAAGCTTGTGTTCCTTGATGTTGTTCTTCAGAAGAATGTTGTCGGTCGTATAGAAGAGTCTCTGTATGTCAATCTTCAGGTCTTCCTCCATGCTGTCTGTAATATCAAGCCAGAGTTCATACTGTGAAATCTCGGCAGTATACTTCTTGAATATACCTATAAGAGTCTCAGAACGGGAGAATGCCTCTTTTATGCGATACTTAAGCTCATGCTTAAACAGGTCCTTCCTCTCACATAGATTGTCGTGTAAGTCTTTGATTGCCGTCTGTGTGATTGTAGCGAGAGAACCGATAATGAGGTAATAGAGCGAAGTGATATGGTCAACGGTTTCCCTGTCCGGCTCCTTGTAGTTGATGAAGAATGCTCCTTTTGGTGTGAAATTATATGCCGACATTCCTACACCTCCTTCTCTACAGCCAATGCGCAGCTGATACAGAACAGCATCAGAAGCGAAAGGAAAATGTGTTCAACCATGAAACAGATAAATCCGTAGCCTGCGATAATTGCTGCGATAACAAGCAGGATCATCACTATTGTATGTTTGTATTTCTTCATATTTACTTTGATTTAATGTTTCCGTATACAGCCACATAGCTATCAAGTTGCCGTGTTGCGTGAACTAGTTTTTGATTGTAGCTATCTCGTTCTGCCCTAGCCTTAGAGATAAAGATAAAGCTAACGATAAATGATATTACTACCGTTACCACGATGAACAACCAAGGCAGCTTGTGTACTGCCTTGTTGATTGCTCTTCCCAGGTTTCTCACAATAACCCAGGAATAGATCCAGATGAACACTACCGCTTGCTTTGTGGTAGCATTCTCGATACGTTCTTTCTGTGTCATAATTCTAAAATTTACTTGGTTCGGTTGCACCAGTTATCGGTAGATTGCCAATAACCGGCCATCCATATTTCTTTCTTTGTCGCATCAGGATGCTCACTAAGCCATTCCTCTGCCATTTTACTTACGTCCGCCATTTTTGCCTCGTTTTGATTCTTTTTCAAGTTTTCTCTTTAGCTTTTCAAGAGGTGATTTTTCAATATCAACACCATTTAAGCGGCAATGCTCTTCGTAGGATATTGCATTTCTTCTAGATTCCTCATCTTCTTTCTTTTGTTTCTCAGCTAACTTTTGAGAATCAATTTCAGCTCTCTTTTCATAAAGCTTACACATGTATTTTTCGAGAGCAATAAAAAGTTTTTGAGGATTTACTGTCTTTCCTACATAGATTTCACCATACTCGCCCATAGAAAACTCATAAAAGAATCTAGTAAGTTCACTAGGCGTAAGGTGATAGTATTCTTGTCTGATACGCTGCGCCATAGCTTTGAACTGATAAGGAGTAGTCGAATCAATAGCACCAATAACCATAAACAAGTCAATGAGCATTATCTTAATCCAAAACTCGCTTGCACCCTCTTTGAAGTACTTATCAATACTAACAAACGACATACCGCCTCTAGCTACAGAATCATATACAGATGTGATTGCATCTGTTCGATTTTGCAGAGTAGGATATTTGTCTAAGAATAGCGCATATTGTTTGCCATATTTTGCTACCGCTTGGCTACATTCAGTCGGCAAGGATTGAACTAATTTTGTTGAAAGTTCGTTGCTGTTGTTCATAACTGTTTACACCATTGTTTTTAGGAGCGTACAACCCGGAATAGTTGTTTCCCATAGAATGCTCAACGATAACCTTTGCGTATTCTGGATTTCCGCCCGACATCTTTAAAAGCTTCTTTTTAAGAGCCGCAAGACCACGAGGTTGATACTTCTGACGTTTCTCTTTCTTGTATGCAAGCCACATATCGAGAGCTTCTTGACAGGGGTAAATCTCCTCCGGTTGCACTTCTTCCTCAAAGTCTGATAAATCGTTGCCTAACGAGAACGCAGCACCCATACAAAAGATTTTCTGTTTCTCTGCGTCATTAGGAAACAACTCGCTAGACTTCTGACGTATATTAGTTTGTAACATCATAAGCTATTGTATGTAATTTTTTTGTCTTTCTATATCATGCTGAATATGCAGTAGTGCGATATATTCATCAGAATCAGGAAAATCAAATCCAGCTTCTTCTTTTGCCCATACTTTGAAATCAGAAATTGATTTGCTCATTTCGTCTTTCGTAAGGTCAGCAGAAGAACGGAGATACTTATAGCATTCTCCCGTGAATTTATCAATCCCTTCTCTGAGGAACATATCTTTATTCACTACTAACTTGTAGAAATGCGTCTTAACTTCGTTCAGAGTGTAGCCGTATTGGAGACCGAATGCAGATAGAAGTAAATGAAGGTATGCGTTCTGATTTAAAGAACGTCCACGTTTCTCTTTTAACTCTACCATAGCGCCTTTGCTCTCCAACTTGGCTACTTTTGCCCTAAACGTTTCCAGTTCAAACACATTTTTCAGGTTGAACCACATAAGCGTTGAATGCTCGTTTGATTAATTCTACACTAGAAGGGTAAATCATCAGAAGACTGTGCATCAGAAGATGGAGCACCAGATTGTGGTTGCTGCGGTTGTGCAGGTGGGGTATAAGGTGCAGATGGCTGTGCTACACCTGCTGGTGCTTGTGCAGCAGCTTGTTGTGACACCTTAGTAACATTCCAAGCACGAATCTGATTAAAATATCTGCCCTGATATTCATGTGCATCAATATCAAAGCTAACGTTAATAACCTCACCGGAATGAATGCCAAAACTAGCAATTCTATCTGCGCCAAAAACATCAAAAGCCATCTTCTTAGGATATTGCTCTTGTGTTTCTATCACATAAGTCTGAGACTTCCACTCACCTCTTGCAGAGACGCCGCTTCTTTCAGGTAAAACGGCAATAACTTTTCCTTGAATTTCCATTATTTTTTATTTAAAGAATTTTGTAAAACCAAATCGGCCAACTCATCAAAGTAGGCTGCATCCTTGATAGCGGAGTCCTGTTCGCCTGTAACCTTTGATGCTATTGAGCCTTTCTGCATAATCAAGCTATAAAGATAGCCGTCGATGGTATTTGAACCCATGAGAATCCACGATGTAACCGCATTCTTCTGACCGTTACGATAGGCACGGCATTCACACTGCGACAAGTCTGCCATCGTCCACGGGAGTTCGACGAACACCACGTTGGAAGAAGCCGTAAGCGTAAGACCTACGCCGGCCGCCTTGATGGAGCAGATGATGATTCTCTTTTTCCTAGCCTGAAAAGAATCAATAGCCCATTGTTTCTGCTGCTGACTATCAGAGCCGGTTACGGTGCAAACCTCGTCAGGAAACTCTTTCTTGATTGCACTAACGACATCACGATGCTCGGCGAACACGATTATCTGTTCTTCGGTGTCATGGAGAAACTCTATAGTCGCCTTCATTTTTCCTCGTCCGGATATCGAGCGAAGGTTCATAAACCTGACAAGAGCCTTCATTCTAAGCTTTTTCCTAGCCTCTTCCTCGGAGCAGCTCTTGTATTCGAGAAGGAACGTGAGCAGGTCTTTCTGGCAGGTATCGTACTCTTCCTGTGTCTCTGGGTCGAGGGCAACACTGATGGTCGTTCTGGTCAAATCCGGCAAATCCTTGAGAACATCTTTCTTTTCTCTGCGGAAGTAGCACGTTTCGTGTATCTTCCGGTTAAGCTCTTCAAGATTATCGTTCTCACCATACCTGTTACAGAACTCACCAAACCCTCCGAACTCGTCGTTCAGACGACCGAGGATAGCAAGCTGGCAGGCCAGGTCTGTTGCGTGATTGACAACGGGTGTACCTGTTAGCTCATAGATATACTCCTTACCCTGGCACAATCCCATGATAATTTTAGACTGCCTTGTTGATGGATCCTTGACTCTGGCAGACTCGTCGATAATCACAGACTTGATAATCTTCAGTTCATCACGAAACAGGAAGTTTTTCAGCCGTAACGGTTTCGGACCGAGGCTTACGACGAAGTATTTTGCAAGAGACTCGTAATTGCATATCACTACATCATACAGGTTCATCTGAGTAAGATGATATCCATATGTCGCATTGACGGAATCGGTAAGAATGAGAGGCCGGAGGTTCGTAAACTTCTTTATCTCTCGTTCCCAATTAACCTTTAGTGCAGCAGGGCAAACAACAAGGCAGGGGGTTGCCTTTGCACGTTCAATGGCGACGATAGACTGAACCGTCTTACCGGTTCCCATGTCATCGCCATTGATACAGCGCTTCATGGAAAGCTCCATGCGTACACCTTCTTCTTGATAATCGTATAATTTTGGTTTATCTGACATAATAATAAATTATAATAAACACCACATGCGGAAAGCCCATTCAAGAGCCTTCTCCCTACCACGCAAATACAACTCGTCACCACGTTCAATCTTTTTGTAGAATACTTTCTTCTTAGTCTTTGAAACTGCAAAGATAAAGTCTTGATTTCCGTATCTAGGGTCAATGCTGTGTGTCAAGTCCATATACCATGCACGGCTTCTATCCCAGTCCACGAAATCGATCTGAGCCTCAAATTGCTCCTGTGACGTAGCTGCGGTGGTCTTCAAATCACCGCCGAACTCCCCGAGCCACCAGTCAAACTTGCAGCGTACCGGAAGCTCGAACACGAAGCCCTGGTATTCCATCTTCATATGCGGATTGATGAATGTTTTCTGACCGACCGCATTCTTCAGGACGAAATCAAGGAACCTATCCTTCGTTGCCTGTTTCTTCAGAACAGCAAGCCGGTCTAGACCCCATTTCCAATCCTTCTTCGTATATTTCTCGTCATCGACCGTCATGGCGTAATGATTGCACTTTTCCGGTTCGGTAACAAGAGCGTCAACGAGAGTTCCGAGATGGAAAGCCTTCCTCTTGTCCTCTTCCTTTACGAAATTGAGCTGCGGGTTCAGGGCAAACTTCAATGCAGTGAGGTCTGAATTGGAGACCTCACCACGAGAATAATAAGGGTCAAACGGTTGTTCTGCCATATTACTTAGCCGTTACCTCATCATCATATTTAATATAAGGAGAAACGATATACTCTTCTTCGCTGTTTGCGTGTTTCTCGCAAGCCTTACGCATGAATTCCAACTTAGAAGCAAGCTTATCAGGAGCCATCTTTGAGCCTTCGATCGCCCACCACTGCTGAATGATGTCGAGCCAAGCATTCTTGTCGGCCACAACAAGACGTTTCGTTACCTTGATTTTCTGCTTGCCAGTTTCTCCAACGGAAGTCTGAGCGAAGAGTGACTGAGCCTGTGCGGTAGCGTGCTGGGCTGCATTTTCTGCATCACGCTTCTCTTGCTCAGCCGCAAGCTTTCTCTGCTGCTCTTCCTTAGCAGCTTCGTCAGCCTTACGGATAGCCTCTTCCTTAGCCTTGCGTTCAGCCTCAGCAGCGGCAGCTTCTGCTTCCTTACGTTTGCACTCTTCCTCAGCAGCCTTCAGCTCGGCTTCCTTTGCCTTGCGTTCAGCCTCGGCAACTTTCCGCTCTGCCTCCTTGCGCTTGCGCTCCTCCTCGTCCTTGATACGCTGAATTTCCTCCTGCTTCTTGCGCTCTTCCTCAGCAGCCTTACGTGCTTCCTCCTCTTTGCGCTTACGCTCCTCTTCAGCCTTGCGAGCTTCCTCTTCCTTACGCTTGCGCTCCTCTTCTGCCTTCTTGATTTCAAGAAGTTCAGCAATCTTAGAATCAAACTTCATAAGAAGCTCATCACGTGTAGCATTGACGGTCTGCTTATAAGATGCAAGAAGAGAAGCGGAAACCTCCTTGTAGGCTCCATTCATAATCTCCTTGGCATCATTCTCATCAATTTCGGAAGAGTATGAAGGCTTGTTATTAACGAACAGATGTCCGAGGTCAAGAACATCAGAACACTCTGTAATACGTTTCTTAACTTCATCCTTGTTATCAAGAGTGAGAAGAGAGAACGTATTATTAAGTGAATTGATAGCAGCAGAAGAATGCTCTGTAAGGAGATTGTTCAAGATATCAATCGTATCAGTCTTCAACTTAATCTTGGCCTCCTTGATGCGCTCCTGGCGCAGGCGTTCCTGCTCAGCCTTACGCTGCTGTTCAAGCTTGTATGCCGCATACTCGTTGCGTTTCTCCTGAATCTTATAGACAACAGAATCGGTGTTCTTGATAGAGATAAGGTTCTCCATCATAGTAAAACCCTTACGGACAATATCGAACACTTGGGTAACACCCTTACGTTTCTCCGTCATTGCTTTCTCTGTCAGTTTAGCTTTCTTGATAAACTCAGCGGCTCTCTCGTCAAGAGCATCGTTCATTCCGGAAACGCCAATATCAAACAACAGAGACTCACCTGCATTCACGCATGCCTCATAAGATTTCCTGTTGGCTTGCACCGAATTTTCCGTATCAGATTTTAGCGTTGCAATCTGTCTTGTAATATTGTTGGCTTGTTGTTGTACCAACTGCAATTCTGTATTTTCTGCCATATATAACAATTTTAAAATGGTGAATCACTGTCAACCTTTACCTTGACGCCTTTGTCTTCCGGTGCGGTATCTCCGGCGCCAAAGGCTTCCTGAGACGGTTTCTGCTGAGTCTGCATATCGATGTCGGCCTGCAAAAGAGCGCCAAGACCAACCTTCAGTTTAGGATAGCCCTTGAACGCATGCTTGCATGTCTTCGAGATAAGGAAGCCTGTGTCGATATCTCTGAAATACGTTCTACCATCGTTCCCGACATAGTTTCCGCCGTAAAGAGCGTTGGCTTTATGGTCTTTACCTCCGAACTTCTCCGAATACGTACGGAGACGGTCGATACCTTCGCGGTCAAGAACGAAGTAATCGTAGGCATTATTCGGAAGAATAATCTTTACGTAACAAGCAACGATGTATGAATTTTCAGGTCGAGGATAAGTCTTTGCGTAATCAACGTACTTATGACCGTCTCGTTCACCGAAACGAAAATCGTCACAATTGTAAACTACGACAGGATTGTCACAACGAACAATCTGACCGGCTCGCTGGCGAAGAAGAATCTCGCCATATCCAGTATAGGTGATCTTGGCCGTATAATTCGTTTGTCTGGTATTCTTGTCGAAGTTACTGTAGCCCATGAGGTAGCAGAGTGTCGTAGTTCCCTTTTCGAGAGACAATCCGTTAATTGCCAGGTTCATGAAGGCATCATGAATATTAAGTGACGGAGCTTTTTCAAGATATCCCTTGAATGAGCCATTGAGAAGTTCTTCGTTGAAGAATGCCTTCTGCTCTTCAAAGAATACTTCTCCACCCTCTCCGAACTTCTGATTGTACACCTCGATGAATCTGTCTCTTGCCAAATCGCAAATCTGATTATGAGGCGTTTTGTTTAACTGCTCTATATCCATTTGTATAGAATTAAAAATTAATGTACTCTATCTAAATATCTGAAGTAAGTTTCCACCGTCACGATTTCGCCCTTTTCATTAAGGCGTTCATAATGAAGTGGAACCTTACCGAGTTTTCTACCCTCACCTTCAATGTAGTTGAGGTATGCCGCCTTTCGGGCCAGCTGTACCGACTTGCTCCGTGGAAGTTCCATGAGGCACGCATGTACCTTACGCAAGTCAAGTACAGCAAAGGCCATCTTGGCGGGCATTCTTGCTATTCTGTTTTCTATTTCTGTCATTCTTCATTTTCTTTAGACTCAGAAGAAGATGAAGCCACATGCTCGAAGACATCCATGACCTTAGTCTCGTTAAGGCCAACGATATCGTAGTCAATCATTGTCTTCCCCATCACCTCATCAACATAACGAAGAGCACGGGCAAGCGACTTGGCCTGGACGAGGTAATTGACATTACTACGCTTCTCCTTCTCACTCTTTTCATCAATCGTGATGAATTGGAGCTTTGCTGCGTACCATTTGTCATCTTCACTATTGTCAGAGAAGAATACCTCTTTGAAATTCGCCTCCTTTGTGCTAGGGACGTTCATGTCACCACTAGAATAGACAGCCATTTCTTCGATGATAGAAGCTTCTGCACCTGTACAAGACAGAGCTTCAACGATGTAGCACTCGCTAACGACCTTTTCTGAACCGTCTTCCTGAGTTTTCTGATACTTAATCTTGGTTTCGAACCAAGAACCTGATTTTGCTCTCATTGTTATACGAATTAATGTGTTATTACTCGCCCTCCTTCATTACTTTCAATAACTCACAGAGGCCTTCAAGACCGGTCGTCTATCCGTTTTTTACTCTCTCCTTGAGCTCATCTAACTTCTTGATATTGTCGAGATAAGCGTTCTCCTGCGCTTTGATGCGCTTTGTGATACCCAGCTCCGGGCAATCACAGAGAATGATGTCCAATGCGATGTTGGCGAAGAGGTTCGTATTATTCTCCTTCTTGCCTTCATCATCAAACTCGTCGACATCACGAGTAAACTGTTTTTTGTCCTCGATAACCTTCTTAAGCTCATTGAACTCAGAATGAGCATTCGAGATGTCGAATGCTTTGTCAATAAGAGCCTGCTTGTCAATTACTACACTGACGATAATTTTGTCTTTGTCCATAATTTAAAATATTTAGAATTTAACAACTAGTCTTCCTGGTCCCAACCAAAAAGATGTGCTACGAATGATACAGCAGCAAACATAACTACTGTGGTTAGTAAACTAATGAAAATTATACACATATCTTTTAGATTTTACACCTTATTATATTATATAGCAGTCGGACGGTGGATAATCAACGATTTTCCATTCATTCTTCTTTATCTTGATAGCCTTGCGGAATATCACGACAGACTCACCGTTGTGACGTTTCCTGTTGTGGGCGATAAGTCTTGCTACCACAGCTTTAGTAGTTATCGAAAACTCCCTAAGCTTCGAGGTGTAGAGGCTTTTGACATCACATATCACAATTCTGTCGCCTTCTCGGTAAACGAAGTCGGAAGTATAGTTGTGACCGTAGAGCAATGACCTTCTCTCGAACTTGACCTTTGTCCTAAGCTGTTTTGGTTTCAGCATCCATACCGGATTGATTGCCGTGATGGTTACCTGTCTGTGAATGCAGCTTATGCCAGGATCATCGAGGATGGTCTGCAAGTACAGATACTCCTCTCTTGAATCGTATTCGTTCCCGTCAGGAGCGTAATACTTCTTTGAACCTACGCGTCCCATGTCTTGCCGGCCTCCGCTCCGGGATTTTTAAAAAGCAGATTGATAGCCTCAGATCCGTACCTCTGCCACATTTTGTTACCCCACTGGATAAGATATTCACCCTTTCGGGCTTCGAGCTTACCGTCCGTACGTTCCGGTTTAAGGCGAACAGTAATATCCCTTCCGTTCTGTTCTATGCTTTCAACGCATTCCAGATTCCGAAGAGCATTAATATTTTCCTTACTGATTCTTATTGTATTTTTAACTTTCATCTATATAAAACCTCTCCGTTTAGCCAACCACGCAAGGCAGGAGAGGATTGCACGTGGTTATTTGTGAGATGGAGTAGAAATCAATATTAAAGGGAGGAGGGAGAATTGACTCCCTCACTCCCAAAGATAATCAAAAACTGTAAATTTATGGCACTCACACAATTAAGTGAGCCACATGCAGGACTCGAACCTACGACCAACCACCATGTTAGGCTGCTCTGACCAACTGAGCTAATGTGGCTTGTACCTCCTACTTTCACAAGCAAGAGGATTAATACTCAACTCAAATTACATTAAATGACTTATATAAAGCGCCGACCTCTGTCAGCTAAAGCAAAAACATATAGAAATACCTACTTGGGAAGCCCAGAGGAGACTCCAACTCCCAACCTCGTGGAAAGTACCACGGCTCTATGCAGTTGAGCTACTGGGTGACACATAAGTTAACCAATCAAAATTCTTGAAAAACGAAAGAAAATTGGGAAGAGAGGATGGATTCGCACCATCGACCTCCAAGGGGCTTCCCCTGGTGCTCTGCTACTGAGCTACTCTCCTCAGAAAATAAAAAATAATCTATTAAAAGGGATAGACGTACCCTATCTTCTCAGACCAGATACGCAAAGAAAAAACTTTCACCTCAATTTTAATTTAAAGTATATGAAAACATTTGTGGCAGGTACAGAACTCGAATCTGTGACCTCTAGGTCATGAACCTAGCGAGCTACCAACTGCTCCAACCTGCGATGTGTGCAGCCTATCTTCACAGACGAGCTGCATTTAAATCGGATAAATTTGAATATAAAATAAATTACTTTTTGGAGGAGACGGAGGACTCGAACCCCCATCTCACGACGACAAGAACGGTATCATCTAGTTGTCGCTGTGCTTCCAATTACACCAGTCTCCTCTTTGATTTTTATCATGAATGAGCAATTCTCACTTCATTTGGATTTTCAGAACTTTTCCATGTTCACCAGACTGCAACGTTTTGGGCAGTGCTTGCACCGACAATTCTTCGTTCCGGTGTAGTCCGTCTGCTTACTTGATGCAGATTAGCTGGATTTTCGTATGTCGTGCGTCCTTTCGCCGGGTCCCGGCATCCATTGATGCTATCCAGTTACTTCTTTTCCACGCATACTATTTCTGTGCATCAATATGTCAAAGAACTATCTTCCATGTCCGCTCAATGAAACTCTCATCTGACGCAAGATTGTCGCTGCCCGAACGACCTACTTTATAAGGTATAAGGACTTACCTTTGCGCCGTCAGAGAGGAATTCAACTACTAAACGGAACTAAAAAAAGAGTGTGACTGAGGAGGGACTCGGACCCTTCGACCCTCGTTTTAGGAAAACGATGCTCTATCCAACTGAGCTACTCAGTCTGATTGGGGCGAAAGAAGCTAAACGAACAGACATCGCCCCAAAGTGTCTACCGCTGTAGACGTAAACAAAAAACTAATAACTAACAATCATGCCCTCACGAGCAAATGAAACAAATCTATAACTTTAACCATACCAATATTTCAGCATACTTTATGCTCTTCAATGAGCTCATCTATATCGGACTTTTTGAAGAATGCGGTGTTACCTATCATATAATGATGGATCTGACCGCTCTTTCTTAAGTCGTGTATATAGCCTGTACTCATGCCGATATACTCGGCAAACTCTTTTGTTGAGAGCCATATCTTTTCGACAGGCTCTACTGATACTTTCTTGCGAGGCATAGGCTTAATCTGTATATTCTTTACGTAACAAACTAGCAGCTTTCGCCAACTTCTCTATCAGGGAAAGTGTTTCTTTGCGACTGAGTAATATCGATGCTCCGTCAAGTTCCTCGTTTTCATCACTATCATAGATAGTAACACAAACTAAATCATCCGCAACTTCAGTTGGGTTCTTTTTTTCATTAACACAAAAACCCGTTGTAGTCTGAACTTCGTAAGATACATCTGGATTGAATTCTGAAACATCCCTTGCAAGATATTTCTCACAATGGTTTTCCTTGATGAATTTATCATTAATTTCTTCTTGTGTCATAACCTTACTTTTTAAACTCTAATAAATTTTCACCTCTTCGTTCGTAGAGCAATCTAAACGCCTCTTTTCCTTCCGGTGTTATCAGCGTCTGGTTGCCTGCCCATTTACTATATTTCCCTTTCGCGTCGTTTACATGGAAATATGTATGAGCATACTTGGCGTAAGGAACTAGCCTGTTCTTCTGGTCTCGATAAATAAATTTATCTCTTATCAGCCAATCTATAAAGGTCTTTCGCTTTATGTTTAGCTGATACGCCACCTTCGTAAAGTTCGTAAGAAGATTTCTTGCCACCAAATCGTCGAAATATTCTCCCTTCGGAGCGAGATGCTGATTTTCTTCTTTCAGTTCTTTGTTATGAGCTTCCAGAGCAAGATTCTTCTCGTACTGGTCGGCCCACGCTCTCGCTGCTTCAGCAGGGTTGGAGAAGTTTGGCATTATAATCTCATTCTTTCTAACCTGAATCTCTAGTTCTTCCCATCGATTGATTATTTTCTCCCGAAGAAGAGCATCATATCCGCTTGCGAGAATCATGCATCCTTTTTTGGTAAGAATGTAACAAGGAATATCTTTGGTTCCTCCATTCGGTTGAGGATGCTTGTAAGATGATAGTCCAAAATTGGACCCTGATACGCCTTGCATTAACAAAACACGGATATCTCTCATCACGTGCTTATGTTCCTTACCTGTAACCTCAGCTATCTCTAGTGAGGTCATTGTTTCTTTTTCTAGCTATTTCCTCCATAATCTAACTTTTAAAGTTTACTGCCCAACCGGAACCGCCTCGATAACCAATGTCTTGTTCTCGAAGTTAGCCTTCGTCTTGTATCTCGCCACACCTTCAGGCGGTTCAGTCTTACCTATCAGCCAAGCATACTGTCGAGCCGACATGATAGCTTTTGCTGTCTCAAACACAAAAACCTCGATTTTTCCGGGCTTTATGCTCAAAATGTCTGACTTTGTCAACTTTTTCATCTTGCTTTATTTAATATTAACTAAAATAATTTGGAGGGGACGCAGGAAAGTTGTATATTTGCAGTGCTAATGTAAGATACGGCACTTTCGGTCGCATCCGCCTCCGTTTGTGTCGGTGTTGCTTTATTGCTTGAACCGGTTCACGAGTGCAAAGGTAATACAAAAAGGCGGACAAAGCAAGTCTTTTTCGATTTTTGTTCGCCTCCTTAACTTACCTTAACCTTTTAACCGGTTTTAGTTACATATACATAACTAAAAGGTTTGAATTATGAATGGAGTTATCGAAAGAGTTAACATTCTCATCAAAGACTTAGGGTTAACACCTAACGCTTTCGCAAAGAAAGTCGGTCTCGGATCGTCTAATCTAAGCAGAAAGCTTAAAGGAAGTACGCCTTTCACTGCCAAAGACTACCTCAAGATCAGCGAAACGTTGGAGATAAGTCGAAATTGGTTAGAAACAGGAGAAGGAAGCCGATATGATGATGATGTAAGAATGTATGATAGAAGCCTAGTTAATATGGCTATCGACAAGTCTGTCGGACAAGCGATTCATGGTAAAGATGCAAAGCCGTTCTACGATGTTGACTTTGCATTAGGGTTCTGTGAGATGTACAATGATACACCGAACACCCCTACGAAGTACATATCTGTCCCAGGTTACGAGAGAACTGATTTCTGGTGCAGAGCTTCGGGAGACAGTATGAAGCCTCTAATAAGTAATGGAGACATCATTGCCTTGAAGGTCATACCTGACTGGACAGAATTTTTGCCTATGAATGAGATTTATGCAATAATGACGAAGAACGACCTAAGGACTGTAAAGGTCATCCGTAGGGGTTCCGACAATGAACATTTCACCCTCCACGCAATCAACGAGGAGTACGAAGACCAGGAAATAAAGAAAGAAGCCATCACCAAGGTTTTCAAGGTACTTGGCTCATTAAAGGCATTATAATAATGAAAGTATATATAGATGTATATAAAGAGGTGAAAGAAGCGTTACCATGGGCGACAGAAGACATGATTCGAGTATTCGCATACAAGAGTTGGAAGGCCCAAAACCAAAAACAACCAGAAATAAATGTCGAAGCACCAAAAGTCGAATATAAGAAAAGGGTGAAACTTCAACCAAAACTATATCCTATGTCATCCAAGGTTTGCCATGAGTTAGCCAATTCGCACACTACGAGGTTCAAGCTTTGCGAAGGTAGGAAGATTCGACACAAGTTTATATGTAACCGATGCGGATACGGCAGAAGCTTCGGTTATATAACACCTTATGGGTTGCTTTGCCCTCAATGCGCCGCAAAGAAAGCAGGTGGACGTGGAGCGCCGCATTACATAACAACACCAATGCGGGACTAGAAGAAGTTAAATAATAAAATATACGATTATGAAGAAGGTATTATTAGCAGCAATGATACTTCTTGCAGGAGCATCATTCGCATCATGCAGCAGTAGCGATGACTCTTCTATCAACGACCAGAAGATTCAGAACGAGCACGAAAACCATCTCATCGGCAAATGGAAAGTTATCGGTGGTGGTTCTGGCGGTGGAGTTTATGATCCAAAAATCAGGATAGAGGGAGATTGCTATCTGGAGCTTATGAGTAGCGAGAGAACGAAGTGTACTGGCGAAGCAACTGCTTATGTATACTATGACGGAAAAGAACCTTTTATGACGAAAGACGTAAAAGAAGACTTGTCGTTTATAAAATGGAGTTTGCAATACTACGAAGCAACTGGTTTTACATTATACACATATAAATCGGAGTCAAGCATGCCAAGAACTCATGACATAGACTTTGAAAGTGATGGTACAATAAAGCTTTGGTTTCACACAACTTACAATAGCTATTACACTCTCAAGAAAGTTAAATAGAATAGGATTTGTAAGTAATATGTGAGTACAGCATTATTCGATAACCCTAAGTATCAGAGCGTTAGCGTTTTATCAAAACATACGATAGTCTTCCCAAGCCTGTGAGGCGGGTTCGACTCCCGTATCTCGCTCAAGTATTGATAATCAGCCACTTACATCGTTTTTCACTATAAAAACATAATCAAAAATCATCATTTTCACCCACAAAATAGGTACAAAATCGTGCATAATGTACGCCAATGTGAGTAGTTTTGTGAGTAATATGTGAGTAAAATTGAGTTGTGAGTAAAATTGTGAGTAAAATCTGTGAGTAAGTATGAATAGCATCAAGACGTACGTTGAAGGAAAGTCCCTAAAGGTTTTCTTCATCATCAGTTATCAGGGAAAGAGATTCCAGGTCTATACCGGCATCACGAGTACCGTCAAGTTCAGCGGGATGGTATTCCCGAAGAGTGTTCCGAACGCAAGAGCCAAGACGGCCATGCTAGCAAGGCTATTTGCGTCCGTGGAAGAATATGTCTATATGAATGGTGATCTTCCGGCAGCAAGGATGAAGGACGAAATCAAAGCCATCATAAACGGAAGGGCAGCTTCTGTAGAGAAGAATATCCTCTACTACATCGATGAGTTCATCAAGACCAAAGCCAAGGACAGCACCAAGGAGATATTCCTCAGAACGAGGAAGAGGATCGAGTCTTTCGATGAGCACGCGGACTTCGACAACATCGACAGGGACTGGCTTGAAAGATTCCAGGCACACGAGCTTCTGAAAGGGCGCATGAGCGGTGGAATCGCCATTGACCTCAGAAACATACGTACGGTGTTCAACTGGGCCATAGACAACGAGATTACCACCAAATATCCTTTCCGTAAGTTCTCAATCAAAACGGAGCGTCAGCAGTACCTGTATCTGAGTGCCGAGGAGATGAGGGAGTATCGTGACTTTCCGGTAGAGCCTTTCATGGAGAAGTACCGTGACTTGTTTATGCTCGGGTTCTATCTGATAGGCATCAACCTGTCCGACCTGCTCGAACTTCCTGCCGACTGCATCAAGAAAGGGCGCATCCAGTATAAGCGCAACAAGACCGGCAGGCTCTACGACATCAAGGTTGAGCCGGAAGCTATGGAAATCATCAGGAAGTATAAGGGAAAGGATCATCTTCTGTGTATCCTGGATGACGGAACGAAGGAGTCAAGCTTCCGTAGAACGCTTGGTGACTACCTGAAGAGAATCGGACCTACCGAGATGAAGAAGAACAAGCGAGGCGCCTTAATCAAGAAGGAAATCAATCCACTTCACAAGGATATTATATGGTACACTGCCAGAAGAAGCTGGGCCACCATAGCGGCGAGCATTGATATTCCGAAGGAAGTTATCGGCAAGGCTCTGGGCCATAGTGAGTGGGATAGCGACACGACTTCGCTCTATATTCAGTTCGACAATAAGAAGATAGACGAGGCGAATCGAAAAGTCATAGACTATCTGAACGGTTAACAAAGAAAATCCCCACGCCATCGGCAAATGACGTGGGGGAAAGTTGTTTTATGACAAGCATCTATTTATCGAATTCGTTCAAATTCTTGGTAAGCTCAGAGATTTTATTTGAAATCTCATCACACCTCTTATCGGAATGATTCATCGCATCGATAAGTTGTCTCAATGTTATCCTGTGCTTGCAGTAATTAACCTTTGCGTGTTCGCATGTCCATCTCTCCCTCCACAACATTTCCAGTAAGACGCAGAATCGGATAATCCTACTCTTCTTGACGATCTGATGGATTGCAGTATCCGACTCTTTCTCCGCCTCCTTCAGCTTCTCCTTTGTCTCAATCAGCTCTATTTGAAGTTTCTCGTTGCAGCGGAGAGTGTAGCAGACTTCGGTAGCAAGAAGTGTAATGACAAAACAGTCAGCAAACACGTCCCAGATTCCAAGGAACGCTTCCACAATACAGAAGCATAGCCCGATGACAATGCACACTACAAAGATGTCGATGCGGTCGAAAATCATTTTTAATCTTTCTTTCATACGCTACAAATCGTTTTTATAATCGTTAGAAATAATCCAGGAGCTCATTACAATATTGAATATCAGCAGGAGAACAATGATAGCCCAGTACTGCCCGTCGGTAAGCTCGATGGTAAGATAATCGAAATCCTCGAAGTTCTTTCTGTGCCATTCCTTTTCTACAATCGGACCGATATACTCGGCGTACTTTTCGAGATTTACAGGATTGCTCATAAACCAGTCTCTACTCTTAACGCCTACGACCGGGCTATCACACCATGAAAATGCGTTGCACCACTTGACATTCTTGTTTTTGTCAATACCGACGCACACGACAAGCTCATTCTTGTTGCCGCCCTGCCAGTATGAGCGCTGCTTTTCAACAATTTCTTCCGGCTTGTTCGTAAAGAACAGGACGAAAACCCTAAACTGCTTCCGCTCGCCATAGTATCCGTTCAGCCACCTCATCGCCTTCTCCTGTTTCTTCGGAATCTTCAGTCCAAGCACAGGGTTCTGGTCATAAAGAACGATATCAGGATACTCGAACAATCCAAGCTTTCGTGCCTGCTGATAATCAATATCCTCAAACTTGAAAATAGAACGTGAGGCTTTCACTTTATTCTTATAATCGTGCTCGGAAGATAATGTGTACGAGTTTTCAATGGAGCCATCCCACGCCCATTCCTGAGCATCGCCATCCTTAGTGTAGTAATCCCTGTGCATATCAATGAACACGCTTTGGGTTCCGAGAATCTTTCTGACTACATTAAACTCGTTGTCGGTCATGAAGTATTCTTCCTTGTTCCTAGCATCAAAATAAGTCCAACGTTCAGGGTGATTGTCTACGTACGAACAATCGTATGTTTCCGTACGTTGATTCTTTCCGCTTCCAACGGTCCTTGTACACGTGCGGTGTATGTACTCATTCCAGGCATCGTAATGACGGATTCTTGTCACGTAGCTTCCGAGATACTCCGTGTCAGCAGCATTTGACTGTTTGAACACGAACTCCATGAGGATACCTATAAGGATGGATGGAACAATGAGTACTGCGTATTCCCACCAGGTGGTCTGCTTCCTGAAGAAAATCAACAGGAAAGCAGCAACCACGAATGGGATTAGAAATATGAATATTTCCATAAGCCGTTATTTCTTGAACAGGTCTACGTCGTTATCCTCTCCAAGCTGCATGATCATCTTTGTCTTGGATGAGGAGATAACCTTGTATTCGATAGGCTTGGTGTCAGAGATGAACCACTTCGCCGGATATGTCTTCACGAGCGTCTCGTGCTCACGGATGATATCGAGCATCCTCTCCTGTGATGTCTGAAACTCGGAGCGCTGAATCTCTATGGACTGCATGAGGTCCTTGTATAGCGAAACGTCGAAGTTAGGATTACTTTCCTTGATCCACTTCATAAGCGAGCCGTCTCCCTTTGAGTATCTGCCCTCGATAAGTTTCGGATAGATGGACTCGAATGCGGACTTGTACTCATCCGTAACCTGTGCCTTCTGCTGAAGAACCTTCCACATCTTGTCGTGAACACCCTCAATCTTGCCACGCTGAGCCTCTGACTGCTGGCGAAGTGAGATTTCCTGGTTGTTGTAATGGAAATAACAACCGATAACTGAACCTGCGGCGAGTACTACTATTGCGAGTACTGATGCCAAAATAATGTTTTTTACACTCATATTATTTAAATTTTAAAAATTATCCACTAGAACAGCTCCTTGATTCTTCGGAAGTCCTCGCCATCCGGAACCGGGCAATCCTTCACCCACTCCATGTCCTTCACTTTCCACATAGACAGGTCGATGTCCTTAGGGAGAAGAGCCTTCATGTCTGCAAAGAGGTTGAGGCGAAGTGAACAGTCGGGGTCAAAATTCCAGTCGACACAATGGTTTCTCTTCAAGTCAAGCATCTTGGCGTTGATGCTGATGAACTCCTCGATATCTACCTTTTTGTGAGGGGTCAGGCAAATTCCGTCGAACTCGTAGCTGCAATCTCTGAGAATATCGAAATCGAAGAACGCGGTATAGAGGTAGAATTTCGATTCTGGAAAGCCCATGGCGTATTGCGCAGCCTTGATACCTTCAACAAGCCATGTTGTCTTCTGGCTGCTACCAGGCAGAAGAGGTTCTCCACCAGTGATACTAATCTCATCATAGTCCAGCCTGTCAACTACCGGAATCTTCTCGAAGTCGAACTGGTTGTTGCAGCACATCGGACACTTGTTGTGACACTTTGCAGTCACCAGCAATCTTAGTTTCTTATTCATATCTTAATGTATTTATTGGTTTGACAACTTGTTATTGAGCCTGATATAGAAGTCTTCCTCAGACTCTCCGTTCTCCTTGAAGTCAAGATTGTTTTCCTCAACGAAGTCAAGGATGGAATAGACGCTCTTATTGCCGAGATTCCTGAGCTTCATAAGCTCTGACCTTCCGCGGAGATTACGAACCAGGTCGCCTACGGTATATACGTCTAATGCTTTGAGTGCATTCAGGATGCGGACAGAGAATCCGCAGTCATTTATATCCCTGGAAAGGATCAGCGGAGGAAGTACTGCGCTACTGACAGGCTTGTCTCCTTTCGCGCGCCGGTATTCGTCGAAGCTTACCTGTAGCGACTTGATTACCTTCTTCAGGCGCTCAACCTCATACTGCAAGGTTCTGTTCGTTGAAAGCTCAGCAATTACAATATCCTCGTTGTAGGTGAGTTTATTGCAAGTCTTTTCTGCAATCTGCCTGATTCTCGTTGCAGACACGCCGTACTTGATTGACAGCTCGTCATAGGTCATTCCGTTAATGATGTCCTTCAGAAGACTGGACTCACGATAGGTCAGATTCGGTAATACACCAAGATGCGACATTGTATTGATTACACCGAACAGCATGCCTACGGCGTTTGCAGCCAGCTTGCCGTTTGCGGTAGCTCTGTCTCTCAGTTCAGTGAGCTCTACGTTGATTGCGCGCTTGCGATACTCGACTTCCTTGAGCTTCTCGTCAATCATCTTCTCGTTTGCTGCAATCATCTTGTATTTCTGAGCATATTTCTCGATATCCTCGCTGTTGACATACAGGATGCCGTGTTCGCCTACGTAGCTTCCAAGGATGCCTTCCTTGATGTAGTTGCTGATAGTCTGTCTTGATACTCCCAATATCTCGGCAGCTTTGTTTCTTGTTATTCTTGCCATGTTACTAATGTTTATCGTTTTGTCTGTAATACAGATGGTAAGTATTTCTCAGAATACTTCTTTCTCAAATACTCTATTACCTGGTCATACGAGTGAAGAAATCCATCATTGACGAGCATAGCAACTTGGCGTTCCATACTGAACAACTCGTATTGCTTGGATTCTTCTCCGTGCTTGTTTCGCATTTCGTGCTCGTGTTCATTAAAAACAACATAGTTTATTGCTTTTGCTATCTTGCACATAGCTACATGCATAAATTTCTTGCTCACGATTTTACTGATAGCAGCACCAAGCTCTTTATATGCGTCTCCGGCATCATTTCTGTATTTCAGCATCTGATCGTACACAAACTTGATAACTTGAACCTCGAAGCGAGGATTCAACCACATCGCAAACTTAACGAAGAGGATTGGATGCATCCAAGTTCCTCCGTTTTTCCCTCTCGCTTTTAAATACGCAGAATTTTGCGTATTAAGCTTTTCTTCTTCCATCAGAGCAGAAATAAACTCCTTTGTGTTGTCGTTATCGAAGAATTTTGTAATCTCCTTCTTCTCTCCACTTGCTTCATTCCACTGTTTGAGCAAGTTTGTAGCATTGAACATACTATCCTTCGTTCTCTGCTCGACCAAAAAGCTACCCATTGGTCTCTTCATTACTTGATTTGTAATCATCTTCCCTATATTTACTTATTTAAAATTAATATTTTCCTTTTTTAAAAGGTTATATGAAACAGGCAATAGACCTCTGAGAGAGTGGTTCTCCCCCTTACCCCCATCAGTCATTGAAACGATGAGAGCTTGGTAGGAATATTCCACTCGAAGTTACATGAACCCAGTATAATGAGCCCCTTCGGTCGGATCGGTTGCCAAATCGTACAGCACCTAATCTAAGCAGCTTTCTAGGTACGCCTAGCCCTGCCCGCCTTCTGCCTTCAGTTCCTGCGGTGTCACCATGCACCTCTTGTGACGTGGGTTTAAAGTCTGTGTAGCCGAGTGTATTTAGCCGACAAGCCACCAAGACTACCTGTTTAATCAAACAAAGGAATAGGAAAAGTGAAAACCCTATCCTTTGTTCGTGTAGCGCTCCGAACTCTGGATAGGGTTTCGTATAGGGAAGTGAATAATCACTGTATACTCAATGTCTGTTGTTTAGTGCGCTACTACTAACAAGCACTGCAAAGATACTACGATTTTCTATTCCGTGCAACAGTTTCGTTTATGCCATAAACCGTGCTTATTAAAGTAAAAAGTGAGGACAAACGTTTTAAAGATACTGGTACAGCTAAATGTTCCAAGCGAAGTAAAAACAGCTAATCGTGTCACTCATTAAAGTACAGAATATTTACAATTAACGTAGTTTAAGAAAAAAGTGTGATTTTGGGTGCTTTTTTGGTGGTTATCTTAATAAAATAGCCGCCTATCTGTTAAGTGATAAGCGGCTAGTTGTATGAATTAATCCTTGACTTCGCACACATGTTTTACGATATACGCGAAACCGATGAGTACGACGGATGATAGAAAGGAAGCAATGCCGATTGGGATTCTATCTATAGCGGCATAAGCTTTGAGGTCCGAGTCAAATATTGCTGCGCCTAGATTGTAGAGGACAACCAATGCAGACACGACAGCGGCAATATTTCCGGATATCATAAGAATCTTTACTACTAGTTTTTCACTCATATCAATTCGCTTGACCGTGTTGCGTAGGGCTTGGTTATTAATTACAGGAGCCGAAGCTCCCTATTTTTGGCTAATCGGGGCCGTTTTAAAAAATCCCCTCCTACCCTCACGGGCAAGAGAGGACACTCATTTAAACAAAATCTAGTATGATTAACTAGAAATATCTTATTTTCCGCATTTGACAACTATTTCTCGCCGAAGATAACCTGGAATGGAATCGCAAGCTTTTCGGTATCAAGCGGAACCTCGCACTTCATTCCGTAGATGGAATCTAGGTGACCAAGGGCATACAGCTGTAAGCTCATCTTTTCTTTGAACTTCTCTATGCTGTCGTACTCGCACTCCAAAACAATGTCTGAAGGAAAGTCGTCGAAGTCTTCCACCTCATCAACATAACGTTCGTTGAGCATTCTGAGCTGATAAACAAAATCATCATACGTCTTGATCTTGTACTCTGCTGCATCTTTCCAAACGCCAAGAAGTTCATGCTTGAATTTCTCCTCACACTGCTTCTTTCCTTCCTCAATCTGATTCTCTGTAAGTCCTGTTAACATAATTCTATAATTTATTGGTTAATACTATCTATCAGTAAATTTGTGAGCTGGGTTGCCGAAAACCAAGGTTCGAAGCGCACCTTTCTTCTAATGAGCTCCTTCTTGATGATTTCGGATACGCAAGAAACTTCCTTTTCAAGTTTTTCTGCCTTGCGCTCTGCCTGTCCCTGCTCTATCATCGCTCTGTACGTATCTTCTACATCGCAGATGCCAGAGAGCTTATCGAGTCGCTTTTTAAGTTTAACGTTCTCTCCTACCAGCTGACCTCTGCTCATATTTTCGAGTCTTTCTCTGTATGCTCGTTCTTCTTCTCTTTTCATTATTCCTCATATTAGTTAATAATAGCAAGAGATGGCTATTGGCCACCTCCAGTTTGGCTTAGTCCTCATCGGGCTCGTCGTCCTTGTCGTAGACGCCGAACAACCTCAGCGTATTACTGTCAATCTCTGTCTTGCCTACAATATAGCGCTGTGTCATCTGGATATTCGGCTTACCATTGCTGGTATGTCCCATCATGACTGCAATCTGCTCCAACGGCACACCCTTCTTCGATAGATTCGTAGCAAACGAACGTCTGCCAGTATGGGATGATATAAAGCGGTACTTCTTGCCGGTCTCTTCTCTACCTGCCTTGAACACCTTCGTATTCGTATCTATTCCGCAGTCGCGGCAGATGTCACGAAGAGTTCTATTAAAGGTCATCTCGCTGATTTCTCCAGGAAGAGGTTCGTCACCAGTACCGCATACGAGGAACGGACGGAGCTTCTTGTGAAGTGGAACCCTTACCTCAGTCTTTGTCTTTTGAGTAACATACACGAGGAAGTGCCCGGTGTCGTCGATGTTATCAGGAGTTATTCTCTGGCAGTCGCTGTAACGCGCACCGCAGAGGCACTCCATCAGGAACATACGCTGAACGTATCTCTTCGTCTGCCCCTTCGGATTGTACTTGATGATTCTGTTTATCTCTTCGTCTGAGAGATACACAGACTGCACCGGTACTGCCTTCACTCTGAGTATCCTACCGAACGTAGGACTAGGAATTTCCCTGGTAGCATCGTTCTCACGTATCACAGCCTTGATGGTTGCGCATACGGTTTTTGCAGAGTTAGGGGCATAGTTCTCCTGGATTTTCTCGAAGAGGTCACGGAGGTTGTCGTCGGTGATATCTTCCCATAAGGGCTTGTGACCTAACATCTCATCGAACATTCTCACGACCTTGATGAACTTCGGGTATTTCCAGATATAAGCTCCGTAGAAGGTGTTGTGCCTCCATGCGTTGCCGTGATAGTCTGCGAACCAACCCTGCTTGATAGCTAGCTTGTACTTCTCCTGCTGGACAGGAGTCAACAGACGTTCCCAATCTCTTGTCTTGATTCTTATTTCTTCTGTCATAATTCTAATATTTTGGTTACTAGTGGCAAAGATACGAAAAGTTTATAATATAAACCATCGTCTTTGCCGTTTTTAACGCTAAATTAACTTTCGAACTCATCGTTTAGCTCGTAAGCAATACGGGCGAGCGACTCGAAATCCATCTCAAAATCCATAGGGGATACTCTCTTCACAACTCTTTTGTAGCTCATCATATGTAGCGTGATAGTCGGGATAGCGGTATCCTCGCCGTTAGTTTCAATGAGGACAGCTTCGAAAAGTCCGTCGCTGCACTTAACCGGGTTCTTAAGTTTCTTGCTTAGGATTCCGCGCGCTCTCATTATCTCACGGATGGTGCATGCAAGCTCCATCTTTGCTGTTGAACACAACTCGTCAATCTTGTCTTTCAATACTTTCTTATTCATAATCCATTGACTTTTATCTTTTAATAACATTGCTCGCAATCTCCATTATTTCGGAATTCGTGCAATTAAAAATACCCGGGCTACTTTCGACAATTTCATCAATTTCATCATCAGTGTAGCCACAATCAAAGTGTAACAGGTCATGTATGTAACCCATTGATGTAATCTTTCTGCTCATAATTTTTAATATTTTGGTTTATAGAAACCGCTACGATATGTAACGGTTTTGTTTGGCTAAACTCTGTTCGTGAATCCGCTCTCTAGCTTATCTCGGACAATATTCTTGAATCGACCAAGCATTTCATCCAACTCCCATCTGTTAGGATTGTTGTAGAGACCGGATGCGTAGGTCCTCGCATCCTCCAAAGATGCAAGGATATTACGAATAGCCTGCATCTCATCGTTAGTGGAATCATAGCAGTCAAAGCTGCAAGTAAGTCCGTTGTCGTAGTTGTCGAACTTCTTTCTCGGGTAGGCTTGGTTGTGGCATTTCACGACCAACTCCCTCAGCATCTCCTTGCAGTCAACCATGTCGTTGATAATGTCTTGTAGGTCGTATGGGGCGCCATTTATTCCGTGTCCATCTGGCCCAACCCAATTAATAGCCTCCTCGCTTGGATCAAAGCCTCTCCAGTACTCCTCCAGCTTGTCGGCGAAGTCGCACTCGTTGTCCTTCTCGAACCAGATAGAAACAATGAAATCTTGGTCTTGTGGAGAATACTTCTCTAACTCGACGCAAACCTCACCTCTTTCGTTAGGTGTATCATCAACATTATAACTCCAGTCTAATTCCTCAGCTAATTTTAAAAAATCATTCATATCTTTAATTTTAATTGGTTAATACTGGGAGCGTGAAACGGAATGTTCCACGCCTTGTTCGGCTTCACACCGGCAGAGACACGATGTATTCCTTCTTCTTCTTTCGTGTTCTGCTCTTCACAGTGAATCCGCAAAAATCTCTCAGCCACCCGGCAGCATTGCCGATGAATGGCTCGTTCACCATAAGGATAGGACGAAGCATACCGTTCTTCTTCATGTACTGATAGTCGATGAAGTCGAACGGGTCATTTGGGTCTTCGCTTCTCTCCTTCCACACGCTTACATCGAGATAGTCGATGAAGTCCCCCTCTGGCGGGTTATCCATCTCGATGAATCTCTTCGGCGTAAGGAGAATCGTATCCTTAGGCTCGTGGGTCATAAAGAAATTCTCTATAACCTCGTTGAACTTGTTCATGTCCATCTGTTTCTGGACAATGCCCTTTCTTTTCATAATGTCGGAAGCTTTGAGCATTCTTGTACATCTTCTTGCTGTTGCCATAATTCAAAATTTTAATTGGTTAAACATAGTACCCTCCGAAGAGGGCTTTTGGCTAGTGTGCAAGGAACCCTATCGCATGGCCTTTCCCGATAGACCAGCATAGCCTATCTTCCTTCAGGCACTCTGTGCAGTTTCCGGTGCATAGCAACGTTCCTTCCGGTGCAGACGTTCCGCTTTCGAAGATAGGATGCGCCTCCGGAAATCCGTGGCGGTTATCCATCTTGAGACCAAGCCACCCCGAAAAGAGGATGTGCATGTTCTCTGGGATTACGTTGCCCTCATCGAGATACTCGTTACACACATCGAACATCTTCGTGAACGCCAGGAACTTTGTATTCTTATGCTTGCGAGCAATCTCGCACATCTTGTCAAGATACCATTTGTCCTGGATGTCACCGCCGATATGGAATCGGAATGCTCTAGGATATCGGTAGTTGAGGTAATCATCAATCTCCTTGAAGAATCTCTCAGGATCCTCGTGGTAGATTGCGGAGTTGATAGCTCTCGTCTTGATAACCTCTTTATAGATGAAGTCGTTGCGGAGGTCGTAGCAGCTCTTTGCACAGATTGCGCAGTTACCGCAATCCATTACAGGGATAAGCGATACGGATGGGATTGCCCCCAATTTGTTGTTACCATCACTGATTTTGACATGCAAGTCGCTGACGTTCTCTACTGCGTTCTCATAAGCTGCCTGTGCCTTTGACAGACGAGTCTTCATTCCTTCCTTACCTAATGTCCAGTAATTTCTACTCATAATTCTAATTTAAAATTGGTTAAACTTGGGGAACAAAAAACCGGCGTGTCTCACGACAGACCGGCTTGAACCATTTAAACAAAATTTAGTTGTGATATGAGTAGCCAGCCGATATTGGCTGACCTGTTTGGCTAATCTTTCGGTACGTTCCAATGGAATGAAATCGTCGCTTCGTCTTCGTAGATGGAGAACGATATTAATAGCTTTGCGTCTCCCTCACGCTCGTCATCTATGTACTGCTTGTACGCCGGAACCATGTAGGTCGTTAGGTGACATTCGTCTTCAGTCAAGTTTTTTATGACTGCATTTCCGAAATCATCAAGCTTGTCCGTGCTTCTGTAGGGCTGCGGGATGCATTTAAGCTCGACAATATTGTCCTTGACGGTAGCCATTACTGGAACTCCTGCAATGAATCCTAGATACGTATTACCTGAGAATGCGTAGCTTCCGTCGTCGAACATATTCTCTTCCCACCAGTCCAGCATGACATTCTTGTTGTCAAGGGGTGCTGGAGTAAGCTTGTCTACATAGATTATCTTCTTGATCTTCTTCATAATTTCTCATTTTATTTGGTTAAACATTGAATCGGTTACCGAATCAGTAACCGACTTTTGGCTAGAATGGTCCCCGGCTGGCGCCTTACTCTATAAGTTCGATCTAGAGAGCTTTAGCTCGAAGGATTACCTCCAGTGAATGCACTGGAGGAGATCCTTCGTTGCAGAAGCTCTTGTGAATTGCTGCCGGGCCAACATTCTTCAGGCGGCGAACCTTACGTTCTACTGATGATTACTTGTTCTCGCTCTTGGCTTTCTTCCATTCAAGAATCTTGCCCTGGATGCTTATATTATTGTCCTTGATAAGCTGCTTGAGGATACCGAGCATTCTCCAACCCTCTTCGTCGCATAGCTTTGCTTTAGACTCAAGTTCCTTCAGAGAATTGGACTCTGACATCTTTCGTCCGTTCTTCACGAATCTTGCTCCATGGAACATGATGAGGTTTCTCATCGTGTAGTAGGAACCAGAACCCTTGTAAGCATGGATGAATGCATCAGCCTGCTTGGTATCCCATGCGAGATGCTTGCGGTTCTTGTTGAACTCGCGAACTGCATCGTAGAGCTCCTTGTAGGTCGGTACAGCACCCATCTTGTTGGCAAGGTCACGGAGAGGATTGTATACCTTTCTATCCAAGTCAGCAACGAAGATGTTTTCGTTCTGAAGACGGATATAAGAATTGCCCTTGCAGGTATGCTTGTATGTCTTCTTCTTGTTTCCATCCTTGTCTTTCTTGACAGTGTAGATGCACTTGTCGTCGATATAGCTGCGGAGCTTGCTGATGTAGTCAATAGCCATGTCGTGTGCTACAACTCCGTTGAACCAACAATTTCTCGCCTTGAGATTATCGTAGTCCTTGTGGTCACACATCTTCATCTGAGCATACAGCTCGTTCTCCAACATGCGCCACTGGTACTCGTAGCCCTTGTGCTGCAACACCTCGTTGAATGTGCGTCCGTTCTTATCCATGTCTCGCAACATGTGAAACATCTGGCTCATCACCCAACGACGGAACAGCTTCCAGTTACTTACGTATCCACCCTCGACAATCTGCTTGCCTACCGCATCGATGGTTGCATCGTCCATGTCTACAGGAACTGCTGCGCCATTTTCGATCTTGATAAGCTGGTCGTCACCGAGAGGGAAATATTTACTAGTATCAACGCCTGCTGCCTTAAGAGCTTCGAGACGCATCTGCGCCTTGGTCTTCTTGATAGCTGCTGTAGCCTCTACGTTCTTTGTTACGATGTTCAAGTTCTCACCAGTGATTGTTACAATCTGCTTCATAATTCTAATAATTTTAAATTGGTTACTAAAAATTTATTTAACTCTAGTGGATGAGGCTTACACCTCACCCTTGTTTGGCTCAACCCAGTCTCTGAGGATAATCAGATCCTTGTCGTTCTCGGACTTCCAGAACCATCTTCCCCATCTGTTCTCCCATGCAAGGTTGCCTCTTAGAATCTGAATCAGTATGTATAGCTCCAGCTTACATCTAGCTACCTCCCTTCGCTCCCCGTACATCATATCTTCGTCCGAGAGCTCTTTCTCTGGCAAAGCCTTGAAATAGTACCGGCGATGGGATTCAGAACACTCTGAAGGCACAGAATGCTTGTATGCCTTGTATCTCTGCTCTATAGCGAACAGGACTACTGCATGTGTCAGGTAAGGTGTATCTTTCGGCTTATCTTCCTCGGACATCACTATCTTACCATTCACCCTACATGTTCTCTTCTGGAAGTTGATGGTGAACTTAGCACCATTCTCAACTGCATTGATAATCTCGTCGTATGTCATAATTCTATTGTATTGGTTAATAGGGATAGTGCTTATTCTAGCACTATCAAATTGGCTTCTTCGAGTTCATCCTTACTCAGTACATCTTCGTCTTCTCCGATGTGGATATAGAATTTATCTCCGTTCGCCCACTCCATTGCACGCATATACAACCAGTGAGCATCCTCGATAGAGAATCCGTCTGCGCTTACTGAATCAAGCATCTCGCCCATGCAAACTTCTGACGTTTCGTACTCTTTCTTGATTTCCTCAAGCTTCTTTAGTAATCTGCTGTTCATAATTCTGAAATATTGGTTAATAGGAGTGCGCTCAGAGAATCTGTTGCGTAACTATAAGGTCTTGATAAATACTGTATCTAAGTCCTGAGACTCCTGGATATAATCCAGTGATTCTCAGGATGATTGATACCGTATTGTACAATCTATTCTCCTTGCGCACAATTTCGGCTCGCAATAACCTAGTCTGACTCAACCTGATACGTTGCATTGCTTTAAGTTTTTGATTAAGGGCGTGGCATTGTTATGAAGCCAACCTCAGGAAGCGTACGCTTCCCCATCCTTGGCTTCAGAATCAATGAAACGCTCGATGAAGTCTCAGAACTTGCCAGACATCGCTGCAATGCGCATGACTTATCTCATGTATTATGTTGCATGGATATATGTTCACGATTAGGTCCCGTGGATTGGATACCTGCGACGGCGGAGATATCGGCCGTCGCAGGTATTCCACTCACGTGACATTAAACCTCATACTCTTGATAAGTCGTGATGCAATTCACTTTGGTTGTTGTAGGTACACTCATATGTCTGTTGCCTTGCTATAGGCTGATGATTTAACCAGCTGGTTTACGCGGGGAGCATCGTTGCTCTAAGGATGCCTCCCCGCGTTATTTACCAGCGGGTTTGTAAATACGCAACATCCTCGTGTACCTCGTTTGGCAATAACGTTGTCTTCATCTGAGAGCGTGGCACGTAGCTCTAGCAGTTTGATTTGAGCTGTTATGTATCGCCGGAATACCCGGATAGTGTTCCGGGGAGGCCGGCGAGATTCGTAACAGTTCCGTAAACTCTGCTCTCCTCTGAAGACTACCCTCGTGCTCGGGTGGTTCCATGACCGATGGCTCGGCACAATACTTTATGTTTCTGATTTGACACAGGATTCGCCAGAATAGGTGATCCAGGACAATGCGCCCACTGCGCAGCCGTCCAGGATCAACTACTCTGGTTAAGAGACCTGTTGCATAAACTTCAGCCATCCGTCAGGGATTAGTGGTGTGCGCCACCGGTGGTGGTCATACGGAATGTCACATTTCTGTACTTCGTTGATGAGCTACGCCTTGTGCGGTTATATGAACATCCATGCATTGTCGGATGTTCAGATGATGTTATAGAGGCGTCGCCTGAATCGGTCCGTCCTTCTCCCACGTCCGTGTGCTCGGTTACAGAGTCTGTCGGTCAGAAGATACTGCGCATAGCTATATCAGATTGATAATATCCGGTTTAGGACGAACAGAGGACCATCTCTAGGTATGAGATGGTCCCTGTACTCCGCAACCGGGATATTTAAAACCTCGTGTCTTCATTCCGGCAAATCCTTGCGCTAGGATGCTCATCTACAGAGTATTCACCAATGTGTTGTACGCTGCCCTGCTCGTTCGCAAGGCATTCTGGGCACAACCGATTGATAGATACCCCTTGATTTCGCTCTCTGTCTTACCCCTGTTGGCTTTCACGTTCCTTCCACGACCTCGGTCTATGCAACCTACAGCCTGAGTCTTCACGTATCCGAGACCACCGACCTTTCTCTTGCCGGTTTTGACCGCACGGATGCAGTCCATGACGAAGGTGTTGAGCTTGTCGATGTCCTCTTTCACGTTTATGACCGGAAGAACCTGAGTGGCCCAGGAATAATCGCAGTACCCCTTGTAGAGATACCTGTTGACTGAATTGATGGCTTTCGGCATCGTGGTGTCACGTTTCTTTATCGTCCTTTTCTCAATCTCCTTTTGGAAGGTCTTGATACGTGTGGACGACAGAGAGATATTGTGACCCTTGATGGAATATCCGAGGAACTTGAACCAGTGATTAGCATCAAGATACTCAACCTTCTTCGGATTGAGCGTCATCTGCATCATCTCCAGCTCGCTCTTCATGATATCCATGGCTTTCTCATAGTCTTCACCGACAAACAGCGTATCATCTGAATAGCGGACGTAATATCCGTTAAGCTTAGATAGCTTGTCGTCAAGATGATAGAGAATGACATCAGCCAGCCATGCAGCAACAGAGCATCCCTGCTTGAGGGACTGATACTTCTCACAGAGGTTGTTGTCCTCATCGAAATAGATATCTGTGTGATAGTAGTCACGAATGACATCTATCAGTGCAGATTTTCCGTACTTCTCTTCTACCTTGTCAAATGCCCAGTCGATGAACCGAATTGGCACAGAATCAAAGTACTTAGAGAAGTCACCTTTCCATCCGATGATTTTACCATCTGCTGAGTATATTATCCGAGACACATCTTGCACCACACGACCGCAGCCGATACCCTTTTGGTATGACGTACAGCGTGGATGCACCATCTCTGGCATCAGCTCGAACAGGAGGTCGTTGGCTATGCTCAGTAGGATTCTGTCTACAGCCTCATTCACATAGACCGTACGGAACTCTCCGTTGTCTTTCGGAATCTTGGCTGTATGAGGCGGCATTATCTTGTATTTTCCGCTCTTGATCCTCTGATACATAGCCAGACGAGCCTCTGGTGTAGTCAGCTGATACATTACTGCTTTGTTCATGTCCTTGAACAAGCCTTTTTCAATGGCATACTGCCATCTGGCTTTCTCAAAGAACATTTCTAGGATTCTGTCTTCATTCATAATTCTTGTGTTTTGGTTATTGGTAGGGAGATTGCTCTCCCTATTTGGCTAGTCGATGTGCTGGAGTACTGTGTTGCCATTTTCTTCTGCTTCTCTCCAGTACTCCTGATCGTCATCAATCTCAAATTGCTCACCGCTGTAGTTATCTTCGCGAGTGAGTTCAATTACTCCGTCGCTATACTCGTACTTGGCTTTGTCTATAGCTTCTTTCTCACTCTCAGCTTCGACACGCACTACGGTGTTGAGCATTTCAGTTACTGATACATAATACTTCATAATTTCTATATTTTGGTTAATAGTACGTGGGCGAACCCACGCTTTTGGCTTAGTCGATGTGCTGATAAACATCTCCTCCCTGCTCTTTTTCGTTGTCAGCATATAACTCCTGATTAGAGTCAAGCTCTATTTCTTCTTCTACGAAATTATTAGAATCAAGGACGATGTTGCAATTATCGTAGGCCTTTTGTGTCTTCTTTACTGCCTCTTCCTCGCTCTCAGCATCTACGCTGACAATCTTGTTTAAAGTCTCTGTGACTGATACGTAATATCTCTTCATAATTATCTTTATTTAATTAGTTAATGGTAGGTAGCCAACTGGCTACCAATTTTAGGCTCTGGTCCATGCTTCCCACGCCTCATCCGTATTCTTGGTGATTGCCTCGTTCCAAAGTTTCTCCAATTTGTAGAAAATCTTCTGGAAAGCCTTCGATGTTGTCTTTGGGTCAATGCGATTGCCGAGATAAGGTCGATTACGTGTAATCGTAATTTCGTCCTCGCACCAGCAACACCTGATCATCCCATACTCCGTAGGAGAACAACCTAGGTAAATTCCTTTTGCGTCATAACGCTCTTTACGTAACCACTTCGGGTAAGGAACGTAAATGGTCCATGCGTCAACACAGAAACGGAACTTCTTTCTTGTGTCGTGATAAAGTCTCAATTTCATAATTCTTTGTATTTTGGTTGATAGAAGAGGAGCATGCAAGCTCCCCTTGGTTAGGCTACTCCTTCCACCACTCTGCAACATCAGAGCGCTTCAGGTTTCTCTTCTCTAAAAATTCCTTCAGAGTACTACAATATGTATTCATGCTGTAGAAATCTCCCTTGAGTCTTACTATTACCTGCTTCATGATCGTATATTTTAAAGTCTTGCCCATGAGTATATCTTCGCTCTTCTTTTCTCTTCTTTCAGCTGAGAGAGGAGATATTTCTTCTCTTCTCCCGAGAAATTCTTGCGGATATACTGCTCACACTGCTTCTTCTTCCAGAAATGAACCGAATCAGAAGCGTCTGGCGTTATTGAAACCCACATCATGCCGCCTACTACAGGAACTAGCCCTGCATAGATAATTCCTTTTCTAAATTCCATAATCTAATTATTTAAATGGTTAAACATTGAATATCCCCATGCTAGGGGATATTGTTAGGCTTCCTCGTAAGCTTCCTCCATCATAGAGTGAATCTCTTCAAGTTCGTTCGAGAAATTGTACTTGATGTTGTATGTACCGAAGGCTTCGAAATACCACTCTTCAAGATATTCTCTATCCTCGTTAGCCTGTTCGCTGTCCTCTGCGGCATCAAGTCTGGCTACCATCTGAGGATACAAATCGTAGTAATCGTCGCCATCGTAGTCTGATGCCCACCAAACACCTGTAACGTGCTTAGGATAATCCATAGACAAATCAGCGAAATTACCATTCATGTGCTGGTCAGGAAGATGGAGATATTTCTTCATCTCTCTGTTTGCTTCGAGAGTAAAATCCCATGCCATAGACTGGATATTCTTTCCGTACAAATCAGCAATGTATTCTTCCATGTCTTCTGCGTCATCGAAATTCTCCAGGCATTCGCGATAGAGGCCTTCGATTGTCTTGGCAAAGCTTTTTACACCGATATAATCGGCTACTTTTTCGATAACTTCACCCTTGTTGTTCATAACAACTTCTACAATATTCTTTTCCATAATTCATCTGTTTAATGGTTCATAATAGTTCCCCACGATGGTGTGGGGAGTTTTAGCCAAACAAGATAGCGTCGCCATAATTTCTGTAGAAATATCTGTGCGCTTCAAACTCGTCTGTTTCTGGAATGTCAGACACTTCAAGTTTGCCTGTATCCTTGTGTACTATGGCAATGGAAAATGTATTGTCGTGCGTCCATTTGATGAGATCAACACGCCTTACCTCGTTCTCTGCTGAATTCACGATTTCACACTTAAGTAAATCGTCATTCAGGATTTTCTCTAAATCACTCATAATTCTGTAATTGTTGGTTAATAGAAATCCCAATTCCTGCTACAGAATTGGGAAATGTTTGGCTTAGAGCTTGTCGATATTCCAGTGTTCTATCTGAAACTCGTAGTCTCGATTGCTCGTACACTGCGACTGCCTAATATCTCTCAGCTGTCTTACCTGCTCGTTAGTCGCGCCTTTCCAATGCGCTGCCCAACAGCATTTTTCTACAGAACTTCCTACAAATACCACCTCCATACTATTTGAGGAGTGCCAGCTGTCACATTTGTATAAAATATAGATTTCTTTCATAAGGCAAATTAATTATAATTACACATTATTTCTGTCTCACTGATAATTTCAGCACAATGCTTGCAGCGATGGCACATTATGTAGCCTTTTTCCAGTAATTTGCTGAACCTAGGGTATGGGCATTTCTCGCCCATGCCAGCTCTCGTTATCTCAATTTTCTTCATATTTCAATCTGTTTGGTTAATAGAAATCCCCACCCGTGGGAGTGAGGATTGGTTTGGCTAATCGAACATGAGCATATCTATCATCTTGTAGAATCCTTCTATGCTATTAACACAGTGAATATGATCAATAAACTTACGTCTTTCTTCCATCTTTAGCTCATGATAATAATCCTTGAAGTCTTGAAAATTACCATTTATGTCAGCTGACTCCATTATAGACATCATCTCTTGTTCTTTGTATTCTCCCTCTACCTCGTAGTACTTAGCCTGCTGTAGTAGAGTCTTGCTTCTTCTCTTTGTCATAATTCAAACAATTATTTGGTTAAACAATAGAAGGTACGCTCACACATGGGCGCACCTTTTTAGGTAAATACTACTCTTCTTCATCCTCTTCCTCTTCTTCATTGTCTTCTTCTTCGTCAAGACAATAATAGCTGTCAAGCTCATCTGTGCCGGAGTAGCCTTCATCTTTACACTGCTCGTAACTTCGTAGTCCTGTCTTGGCATAAATAATGTCTGTCATCGTTTCCTCGTTCAAGCCATTTATATCCGAGACAAGTCTAATCTCGTCCTCTGTGGCGATATTGTTATCAACAATGAAATCCCACAGCATAGCCTCAATACTTTCTTTCATATCCTTTGAATATTTAGTTAATAATAGCTCCTACGTGTCTCCACGCAGGATTTTTTGGTTTAGCGCTCCTCTACTTTCACGCTCACGGCATAAGGCAAGTCATCTCTGTCAACCTCCTTCCATTCATACTCAACGACAGTGCTCATGTATCTGTTCTCCATCTTATAGATGGCGCCATCTATAGTTCTCTTACTGATGGTGCATCTCGTTTTCTCGACCTTGAACTTGACGTGAGCCATGTATCCGTCATTAGTGAACTCAACGAGTCCTTCTCTTCTCGCAACTGCCACACATCCGTGGAATGCGTTAATGAACACGTACTTTTCTCCATCGAAATACACGTCAACGCGCGTATTGTTCTCTATCCTCTTTATATACTCCATATCTATTGTATTTTTGGTTAAACATGGTTTCTGTGCAGATAGACTGCACAGAATGTTTGGCTAGAATTTGCGAGGACTCATGCACGCTTGCTCAATCTCCCGAGCCTTCTTGTCTGCACGTGCTACGCGTCTGAAATACTCGCTCTTGTCGAGGTTCTTGCGTCTGCACTCCTCGCTGATAACTGCCTTGTGGCTCGCTACGAGCCTTGCAAGGAACTTTCTGTCTCCGTCTGTCATAATTCTGAATTTTATTGGTTAATAATTGGAGGCGTAGCAAATAACTACGCCGGGTCTGGTCTAAAGCTGTACGTTTGAAGCCACTCACAATTTAAGGCACTATGGAAATCCCTTGCGGCTCTCTCTCCCCATCCTCGTGGTTTGTACGCGTCTTCTTTCAAATACTTCTCTACAAGCTTCTCTAGCTGAGTCTTTTCTTCTGTTGTCATAATATATTCTGTTTTGGTTAATAGCAGGCAGCACATTATCGTACTACCCATTTTTTTGCTAGAGATTGTACACCGGACTTTCTGAAGCATTCAGGATAGAACTGCCGGTGAGAATGGAGAATGCACAAGGGTCGAAACTCTCGATTTTCTTCATGCTCTCGATTTTATTCTGTACTACATTACGTATGGATGACAGACTCAATCTGCCGTCGATAGGCATAATAGAATCCATGCCCACCATTTCCACAACGCTCACCTCATCGGTAAATCTCATGTTCACAAGGTCAAACTTGTTGATCTTGTGATAAAACTGAATCCACTTACTCATAATTCTACATTATTTGGTTTGTAGGAGAGGGAGATAAAACTCCCTCAAATTTAGGCTGAATGTACCTTAATGAAGTCGGTGAGCCTCTTGTACTCAGACTCCAGCTTTTCTCTGTCAAGCACGCAGGAGAGATGCAGGTGAAGGTATTTATTGACCTTACCATACATGATTGTGTAGGCATGGCATACGATGTATTTGCCTTCAGGCTCTACGTCTACCTCCAGACCTACCTTATTCTTGCCGAATACGTCACGCTGAATCTCCTGCAATCTAGGCAGAATCTTGTCACGCAGATATTCTCTGCTCTTAACTTCCCAATTAGGGCTCTCTGGTTTGTTCATAATTCTTAAATATTGGTGAATAGTATGCGTGACAATCGCCACGCACATTTTAGCTCATGCACAGCACCGCTATCTCAGAGAAGCTCTTGGAGATAGCCTCCTTGCTACGGAAATCTCTGTAGCCTCTGGTATTGTTGTTGTGCCACTGGCGTGCAGCAATTTTAATCTTCTCCATCTCGTGGAGCAATGCACGTTCAAATTTCATTTCTGATTTCTTGTCTAACATAATTCAATTTGTTTAATGGTTCTACATAGTATGCCCAGGAAAATGCCTGAGCACATTTTTGGCTACTCGTACTTGTTGAGCAGGAAAATCAGAATACAACCGTCTCCGTTCATGAGCATCTGACATTTGTCCTCATCTGTAATGATGTGGGCGCAAATCTTTGCGAACATAGGAAACGGCTCATCCTCCATCTCGTCATGATATACTGCCAGGTATGTTCCCGGCAGCAGAGAACGTGAATCATCAGAATCGCCGCCGAACTCATCGCACGCCTGTATAGGACATAGAACTCTCTGGATAGATGTGTGTGTACACATATCTTCCTCGCAGTCCATGCCCATCATGATATCAATTAACTCACACTTGCTTAATTCCTTTGTTATCGTCTTGTACATATTCTTAATATTTTGGTTAATAGAAGAGAGGAGCAGAAACTCCTCTCAGTTTTGGCTACTTTCTGAGACCTACGAACGTTGTAGCTCCCTCTGCTGTGTAACTGCCGTTTAGTTCCGAAATCTCGTTAGCCTGAGCTAACACCGTTTTCCTCAGAATCACGTTTGCCCTATAGCAATTGAATAGGGTAATTGATACTACAAACAATGCCAAGCACACTACGGCAAACAATGCCACGAAAATATTCTTCTTCATAATTCTGTAATTTAATTGGTTATATTATCGTACTGCCTGGATTTCTCCAAGCAGAATTTAGCTAAATGTTTCCAAGCACAATTTTCGTACTTTCTAGATTCGTCACAATCCAGGCAGGATGAAATTCTCCAAGCGGAGCGTGGATCTCCACAGCTCACGGAAATACCACTTACCCTTTTTCGTACTGCTCCAAATATACACAAGCAGAATTCCGTAAAGAATTCCAAGCACATTCAGGAGAATTATCGTACTTGCCAAGCAAATGAATGCCGGCGCACTCTGAATAAATCCAAGCACAATTATCGTACTTGAATAAATGATGTTTCTTGCTCTCATAATTCTAATTTTATTGGTAATTGTTCCGTAGCCACACACGACAATTATCGTACTGGCTACAGATTTTAGGCTAGAAACAGAGCTAGAGTATTATTGCGCCACGAGATAAACTCCACACGATTATAGATGGTCTGTCTGTCTGCAATAATTCTCTCCATCATTCTCTGTCCTCTGCAATCGAAATTCTGTATCATAATTCTAAATTTGTTGGTTTGTAATTGTAGAGCGGAGATTTCTCCCCGCCCCGATTTAGCCATAGGAAGTACGGGCACGTTTTTTTATTGTCTTCATTCTCTCATGTTTACTCCGTACACCTTCGCTTCAAATAACCGACACGTTCACACGCTTGATTAAAATCTGCTGCGAGCGTTTTAATTTCCGTTGCCTCGCTACCGTCCCCGTTCATGGATTCCAGAGCACCACCAATTTGGTGCGTTGCGCTTCTACGAGTACTGGCGCACACTGGGAGAGATTTCTCTTTCGGATATACCTCACGTGTGTTATTCTCTCATTACAACACGAATTGTGATTTTAACCACAAGGCTCACAACTGACAAGCCTGGCACGTTCGGAACACGTCCACGTGTGCCACACGATAGAATATGAATTATGATTTTTATTTAATTTCTCCCGGTACGCCTTATTATCACACTGCGCCCGTATCGCACAACTTTCGTTCTGTCTCCATCCGTACCCTTGCCGTCGGTTAGCCTTCAATCCTCGCGAGGTCGCTGCGTTCTGCTGATGCTACACCTCGCTCCTGTGCCTGTGCTCCCTGCGCACGCTCCGGTGATACGCTCCACAGAAATCTCATTCTCTTTTATTCTGTTTCACGTATCACGGAGAGACGCCGCTCGCCGCCGGTAGTTGGTACGTCTGAGGATGACCGCCCCAGTTGTGCCGCCTAAAAAAATATTTCGTATGTTTCGCTAAATTTCTCGCTTAGAAATCTAGCTGACAAGTTACGTTTTCAGATTACTGCCGCCTAGAAAATTCTAGGTCGTTGCCACCCTGCAAACCACGATGAGGTACTGAAAAAT